>Ga0307507_10002288_pt1 | contig 40783 bp, 9 predicted proteins | sample 7_EM_MG_FD_207223 | JGI IMG/M metagenome (GOLD analysis project Ga0307507, IMG submission 207223) | Populus trichocarpa ectomycorrhiza microbial communities from riparian zone in the Pacific Northwest, United States - 7_EM | ecosystem: Host-associated > Plants > Roots > Unclassified | place...
GGCTTTGGAACGGTGGAAACAAAGCCCTACCGGGGGCGTAAGAGATGACACGACATACTGTCACAGTACGTGCAGAGGGTCAACGAGGTAACTGTGACTGTGTATCATTGACAAACGATGTCGTGTGCAGAACTATGTAGGAGGTGAGGCGGTATATATACACGTCGCTCAGGGGTTAGGTCTGTGCTCGTGTCATGACAACACCGAGTCATAACAACGCGTCAGGCCAGTGCCGTGACACGCTATACTGTTAGTTAGTAAACTATAGATTAAATATATAAGTAATAGTATGCATTTCCTTCGGATTAATATAGTTTACTTATTAACTAGGCTTAAGCAATATACTAAACGCCTAAGATTAAGGGATGTTAGAGGTGTACCACTACTAGTTATTCTTATATTTAAGCTCCTTAAAGAAATAGAAGCCGCTAAACTTAAACTAAGTAGAGGCGTTAGTAAAGAGATAAATATGGGACGCCTAACATCGTTAAAGAACAATATCCTATTACTTATAGTAAGTAGATTAAGCCAGATATATAAGTCACTTTATAACTTAGTGCTAAATCGCCTAGGTTTATACTTATTTACTAAAGCCTTTAGCTAAATAGTAATAAAGATCTAAAGGGATCTAGAGTAAGATTAACTAAGTCTATTTATATAGGTGTACTATATAAGGTAGCCCACAAGCTATTAGGCTTAAAGAAATAATAATAAGCCTTCTTAGAGTGTGGTAATGACCTTCTTAATAGCATATAATTGTTTCTATAGTAATAATTAAGTTTGCATTTATACGGTATTAATAGTATATTCTAGAACTTTAATAATAGTTTTAACTATATCTTTAGAGTCGTTTTAAATGATACCTAGTAAGTTAGTAATAGAGATATAAGTCTAGATAATAGCTACTAGATTATTTAGGTTGGCAAAAATAAAGACAAAGTCGTTTAGGTAGTGTTCCATTTTATAAGGTAGTTATAAATAGAGTATCTAGTATAGGCCTTCCGCGAAGAGGTTAAATATAAACGGCGTAGTTTAAAGACTAAAGGACAGATAGTATTTCTAGTAGGTAACACCTTCCTAGGAGAGGCCTATTAATATTCTTGCCCTATAGGATAGGGGGACTATACATAACGCATCTTTAATATCTCTCTTAAGTAGCAGATATCTACGGCCTATAGAAATAACGTGGACCTAAATAGCGGTAACTGTAGTATATACTAGTGCTCTATATTCTTCTAGGATTGCGTTATTAACTAAAGATGCTAATAGAAAGAAGAGATTATAAATTTAGCGATATCCTTTATCTAATTTTGGCACTAGGCTAAGAGGTAAGACTATAATAGGCCCTATTACAATTCTAATATGTCCTTTTATAAGGTCTAATGTTATCTTCTTAGAGATAAGGTCAGCGTTATCCTAAGAGGAGTTATGGTTTCTATAAGATCTTAGGGTAGGGATATATTTGGCTCTTAGCTTATAGCTATAGGTTAGGATGTCTACTAAGATAGCTAGTAAATTAGCTGGGTATTTAGATAAAAGGGAGTACTAACTAAGATCCTTAGGGGTAATAGAGAGTAGTAAAGAGCCTTCGCCTTTACTATTAAGGGTCTATAATAGATAGACGCGGCCTCTACTTTAAAACATTCTCCATACCTATTTCTTTAATATAGTTCTCTAAGTCTTAGACATTCCTCTAAATTGTGGTCTATAATTTAATCAGAATAGATACTGTATAAAAGATATTAAACGTACTTAAAATATATATGCGTTAGAGTGGTTATATATTAATTTAAGGAAAGTAGGTGAATAGATAATATCCCATATTTATTACCCTTTAGTCTTTCTATAAAGAGTACTAAGAAACTCCAGTTAAGACTTAAAGAAGGAATAAATTAAGGAGTAAAAGAGTTTATTTGCAGTCCTTTTATCTAGGTGGATATAGAGATTTTTATTTAATATTAAATCATTAAGTGTTTGAGCGACTTATTAGTATTTTAAGCGGTTAAAATTTCCTAGACCTATATCTGCCGTTTATTAGTCTTTTAGGCCTATAGTAATTTAATCCCCTAATAGGCTAGTGCTAGGACACGGCTTTAAAGGTTCCATTTACTAGTTTTATATACCCTTAAGTTAGTACCTATACCTCCGGCACCATAGACGGGGGGCTTACCTTAGTAGATTTGGCTTTTGGTAAGCGCCCCCGTCCTTAACAGGTGCTGGCCAGTCCAATAGACAGCCCACACCAACAAATAAAATTCGACTTGTCTGAATTTACCTACGCCGTAGGCACCGCCCACAACCTTGCCTATTAATTATATATAGCGGCTTTAAGACTCCTTTGAGTCTCCAATTACGCGCCTTTTTTGCAGTATTAAAAAAAGGCATGTTTTGTAGCCTTATAATATTATTTATCTAAACGTCGAATTATAGCTTTAGCCTTTACCTGCTTATCTTCCTTAACTTTCTCCACTATTGTACGTCCATTTTATATAGTAAGCACTCCCCCTAATTTTAAGGGCCTATTCTAGTCTGCCTTTTGTGCTTAGAGAGCTTGCTCTATAAGTTATAACTAGCTAAGGTCCTTTATAGTTTAAAGGAGCTTAGTACCTTATATAAGCGAACCTTGTATAAAACGATTAAGTGTATATATAAACTCTAGATTGTCCTGTGGTGCGTTCTTATAGAGATACTAAGCTTATTACTTTAGTGATTATATTATAAAAGGGGTTATCTTAAGCTGGGGTACCTCTGTAGGAGATATAGGCGGCGTTTTTAACTTAATCTTCTCTAATATAATTTGTGGATTGTATGGAATAAGCCCAGTCTTCTTAAATGTAGATTGAATTATTAAAGCCTTAAACGTCTGCCTACGTATATCTCTAATTGCTATAAGGAATTTAAGCTTTGGAAATTTTAGGCACCTATCCTAAATAGCTGTATTTATAGCCTTAAAGTGGTAATACTTATATAGCTGGAATACTATAACGTCTAGGGGCTGTAGGATATGTGTTGTATAAGGCGGGAATCTAAATAAGATGATATTATTATTATTACAGTATTGGATAAATGGCATTATATAATATGAGCTATATCCATTAAGGAGAAGAAGCCGCTTTGCGCCTATAGCTAGCTTCTATGTATATTTGTTAAAATAATATAGCCACTTAAGACTAATCTTATTATTTAAATAGCCTAAGGCTGAGACTGTAATTACCATATTATTGTTTAAAGTTGGGTTTTGATACTAACGGGCTATATATAGGAGTCCTGCAAGGATTAGGAAAGTAGGTATACAGCGCCCACCACCAGATATTAATTTAATTGCGGTTATAGACTCTTAATTTATAGGGACCCTAAAATATAGCTATCTCCTCTGCTTTATAATAATAAGCTAATTATGTCTAACTCTAATATAGAAGCCTGTCTTATCTATATTCTAGATATCCTTATTAAGAATCCCATGCTCCTTATAGACATCTTTATATTTTTTAAACCACTTCTTTAAGGCCTTATATCCTTCTACCTGTTTATATTTAAGATCTAAAGTCTTCTATTGTATAACCTTATAATTAGGATATCTGTTAAGGAATTGTGCTATCTAGTAATTACTAACTATTAGTAGGGCATCGTCTGGATCATCTAGATTAGGCATATAGCTCTAATTAAGGATATAGTCCATAGCGGTACGTAGAAGCTCCCTTTGCGCTAAAAGTCCTATATAATTAAGACGAGTAAGGTATTAATAAAGGGTAACTTCTTCTTGGTTTAAAAGGCGATGGTTAAACCCTAAATAATTAGATTTAGATAGTCTACTATAATAATAGGCGTAGAGTTGTTTGCGCGGGATAGTAAATTAATAAGCAAGCTTAGAAATATTAGGCTTAGTGCCTGGCTTAATTAAATAAAGAGCATCCTGGATCTGACTTTTGATATTGTGATATAAACCAGACATAGTGGTGGGTGTCTGCGGTGCAGTTGAATTCAGACGAATTGAATTTTGTTCGTTGGTGTGGGCTGTCTGTTAGACTGGCCAGCACCCGTCAAGGACGGGGGCGCTTACCGAAAGCCAAATCTGCTGAGGTAAGCCCCCCGTCTAGGGTGCTGGAGGCACGGGTAAGTACTGGAACGCGAAGAAGTTTTAAGCTTAGTAGTTAATCTAAGATAACTTTCTAATATAATTAAAGAGGCCGTCGAAATCGGACTCTGCACCTATACGTGGTGACGGCTACGAACCTGGGTCTTCGAAGCTCAGACTCAGAGCCAACGCAGAGACGTCGCACAGCGTGCGATAGGACCTGGTGGTGGTTGTGAGCGTTGGGGCGGCGGTGAAAAGTTTTCACATGGGATGGTGAGATCTCGAAAACCACGATAACAGCTACTGCACTATTCTCCTATTAAGGCACCTGTACGATCCAACATAGATGCACAGCATTCGATAGCATCCCCTAACCCCCAATAGAAAGCATTAATAACCTCTCACATCGACAAATGAGCAAATACGAGCAAGCAAACGAACGAGCAAATATACGGCCCCTCCTAACTCCCAGGGCGATCGCCCGCGGAGCATGCGGTCACTCGCCGTTAACTATTAAATACCTAGCAGCCTGGATTGCGACCTACAGTTTTCCTTGTCTCCTTTCAACGGAGTGGTGACCCTTAGAAAGGGCCTAGCTAGGGCCTAGGCACAAAGGATACCCAAAGCACATAATATATCCCGCTTGCTTTGGTATTATGGTAGTTAATAAATAAATCCCCCTTACGCCTTCGATAGGCCCTAGGGGGGGGAAGGCATGGCATATATGGCAATAGTTAACAAGAGATAGCATATAGGGGATGGCCAAGATATGGGAGACAATAAGATAATAAGACACGGCAGTTAATTGGCAAGGCCTAGCTGGGACGTAGTGAACCCCGGCTTTAGATAAGCTAGAGAAGGAAGCAGTGGTTCCTAAGGAGTTCGAATATCTAAGGAGGGCGGTATAGGACGTAGCCGTAGGCCCGCAGGGCCGCTGCTACATACGGACATGGCAAATTGGGGTTTTTTATCCTACTGGGGTTGCTTATAGGGTTTTTCCTCCCCCAATATATTAGGGGTTTTCTTCCTATAAATTTATAAGTTTCCCCTATATACGGAGTAGTCTATATGGGCCGCATAGGATCCGTATCAGACGTTAAGCAATAAATCATTATTAATATAATTAAAGACGCCTTTTTTAGATCTATATTGGTGTATAATAAGGCACTTACTCCTAGGCTAAGGTCGGTAATTAATATACTATAGCTTAAATCTTAATTTTAGCTGCTAGTAATAGTTATAACAGGCTGCCAAATATACTAGTCTAAGACTAGTAGGGTCTAGTAAATTGCGGCTTAAAGGAGCGAGCTAATTATTAAAAAAGTAGCATCTATGTTAAAGAATAAAGTGGCTGTAAATAGCTAGCAGAAATAGGATAGACTAGGAAATAGTTTAAAAGAAGTAGTAAAAATAGTAAAGTTAAGGAAGTAGCGAATAAAAGCTATAGAAGAAGGCGATAAGGCAACCGGTAAAGTGGACGGTAAAGGTAATTATATATCCCTAGCGTAATGGGGCGAGATTAGCTTTATATATCACTTATATCTATCTTATACCCTTAAAATTTAAAGCATTCTTAGGTTTCTTAAGGCGTTTTAGCCTTTAATTCTTACGGGATATATTATTATATTATTAAAAAGAAATTAATAGGAGCTTTTAAACTTTATAGTAGTGGGTAGGCTACGTCTAATTAACTGGGGAGATAGCTATATATCCTTACTTTAATTAGCTATTTAGTTTTTTATTATAGATCTTTAGAGGAGCACAAGTTATAATAGTGGAGTTTAGTATAGTATAGCGTCTTAGGGGTAATAAGGTAAGGGGCTAATATATGCCAAGCTAAAATTATAGAGGTATTATTGTTGCGATTGCAATAATAATCCCTTATAACGTTTCCTGCTTCTCTTACTCTTACACCCTATTACCTTCATTTTTTAGTTTAACTAACCTATAGGATTATAAATGCCTCTTTGCTTTAGCAGTGTAGTAAAATAGATTTTAGCGCCACGGTAATTCTATTTTATAGCCTTTCCCTTCCTAAGGCTAATTATTATTTGTTATAAAATAGAGAAGCAGTTCTTCCTAGTACACTTTTATAGCTCGCTCGCATTGTCCGTCCTTATTATATTATAGGTTTACCTTCTATTACTCCTCTTCTAAGGGATACTTATAAATAATAGTTATTATTAAATAAGATTATGCTATTTGCGCAATTTCTACGCTCTGCTAATAAAGGCAAAGCAGTAAAAGCCTATAAAAGAGTAGTAGATAAAATTTTAGAGGCCTTACCTACCAACTATAGAGAGGCGCTTAGCTTAAATAAATCCTTAACGGTCTTAGGCCCCTAAAACGCCCTAGTAATCCTAAAAGCCGCAAAAGCCCTAAAAGCCCCAAAAGCCTTAAAGGCCTTAACAATCCCTATAGATCAAGAGACTAGGAAAGCCATAGTTGAATTAATTTTATTATTTTGGATTCTTAAAAAATAAGAAACCCTACCTCCTAATAGAAGCCTAGACCTACTTTATAAAAAAAGCCCCGCCTTTAAGGGAGTAGAAACCGCGCTTATAAAATGCCAGAATTTATTACCGGCAGCTATAGAGCAACTAGTTACAGTTTATATAAAAATTTAGTCTCTAGATAATTATAAATTAGAATAGTTCCTTAAGCTTTATAATCTAGCTAAGGGCAGATTGCTTAAAGCCCTTTAGAAACTATATATTAAACTAGCAGGATCTAAGGTAATAATTTATAACCTAGCTAATATCCTTAACGTAGGCAAAAATGTAGTTAGTTATAGGTTAATAAAGTCTATTCTATCTAAGAAGCTAAATAATAAAGTAGAGTAATTAAAGAAAGAAGGTTATAAGCCTAAAAAGGGCTAATAATTTAGAGCTTTGGCATGGAAAATAGCCTATTTATTAGGATAAAAGCGCCTTAAACTAAATAATATTGCTAGCTAGAAATAGAGTTGTTTTAAAGCTAGAGTACTTATTAGTCTCTATAACCTAAATTCCAGTATAATATTAGTTTTTAATTATATCTATTAAATTAATAACTAACCTATAATAGTATTAGAAGGTATATAGCATTAAAACAATTTAATATATTAATTGATTGGATAGAAATATAACTATAATACTATTAGCGACTTGGTTAATCAAGGTATAAGCACAGCAAGAGGGTCGTGCAAGCCTATATAATTAGATTGTCTATAAACAAGGATCTAAAGCTAGGGAAAGGAAAGGGGAAGAATAAAAGCACCGCTTAAAGCTATATACAATCCTCTAGTTATATAATGGTAAGTTGCGGCAATCTATCGGCAATTTGCTAGTACTGTAATATTATCCCCCCCCCCCTTCTAAAAAAGCCTGCCCTTAGGCTTTGTATATCTGTATTATACCTATAGGGTATTTTTATCTTTATGCTCTATAGGTAACCTATTATCCTTATAATACTAGTATTCCATCCATTTATCTAGGTATTTAGGTGGTCTAGGTTTATTAGGGTACTAGTTATAAAACTTTTAAAGCTTATAGAAACTATCTATAAAGTTCTATATAGGGTACCAAGTGGGGTTTAGGTTATAGCCTTTCCAACTAATATAATACTTTAGTATTCCCCTTACAAGTTTATAGGCTAATATTTCTTTAATTTCCTATTTATTGTCACTATTAACTTAAATTAGTAGGGGCGGTTTATTCTTTTATCTAGGTAATAGGTTGTTTACAGCTTTCTATAGCTTATTTAGTAAGAAGATAGGGTAGACCTTAATTAAATCTAGGAGCTTTACCTTATATAAGTTGCCTCTCTTCTTAAGGACCTTATATATTTCTGCTATTTAATAGTCTAGCTTATAGCTAGGCTATTCTATCTTCTAGTTCTTTGTTATAACCTAGATATTATTACCTATAGTAAAGTTAGGCTCTTATCTATACTTATTTACCTACTATTATATTAATTTCTAGGCCTTTTCTAGATTTATATAGGCTACTATCTAAGCTTCTTTTAAGCGCTTAGTGTACTACTAGGCTTCCTTATAAGATAGTTTTTTGTATATAGTCTGGGGTGTCTCTAGTCTTTCCTAGTTAAAGCTTATATAGGGTAAGTAGCCTATTTCTAGCTAAATAGGTATAAACCCTATAGAGTTATAGGGTAGAGTTGTGTTATAGGACACCTCCGTAATACCTTATACATATCTACCTATTTCTACCTGTTTCTACTAACGTAGCAAGAAGAGACTAACTACGAGATAATAATCTGATGGCAATCTACCGGCAATCTACGGCAATTTAACGGCAATCTGCCGCATCCTACTATATTCTGCTAAGTCCACCAAATCCTACTAAGTTCTGCCAAGACCGCTACTTAAATCCTATTCTGCTCTGTATACATATTGACTAAGCAACTAAACTAATAATATATACCCTTTCTTCCCGTTTCCTTACCTTCTCTCCTTATGCAACGTTTTAACTTTATTACGCAGTTTATATATATAGCTTAATAATATCTACTTTGCTATATATTATCGCCACTTATACTCGCTCTGTAACACTATATTGCGTTAACCCTATATACTACCCTCTAAAATGCAGAACGACCCTAAAGCCCCTATAATAGCTACTAACATTATATCTACACTTTAAGAACAATTGGCAGAGATACAGAAGTTCTTTATAGACGCCCTTATATAGAACTAAGCCACTTTAGCTTAATAATAAGCCAAATAGGAGGTATAATACCTGCAAATAATTAAGGACCTCTAAGAAGAAGTCTGCACCCTTAAGATGCCCGTAATAGGGCTCTAAAACCAAACGGCTTCTCTAGAGATAAACATATGGGACGAGATTCCCGAACCTATAGTAGTTATTCACCCTAAATTAATTACTGCACTGTAATAATCTGAACGACTACTAAACCCTCTAATATTTACTAGTAAATAATAAGAACTCTAATTATTCCTAAGCCGGCTTAAAAATAAGCTAACTAGTAACGCTAACTGCTACCTAACTAAATGTCACAGTATGTGCAGAGGGTCAACGAGGTAACTATAACTGTGTATTATTGACAAACGATGTCGTGTGAAGAGCTATGTACAGGAGGTGAGGCAGGATATATATACGTGTCGCTTAGGGGTTAGGTCCGTGCTCATGCATACGCGTAGCCACAACAACGCGTCAGGTCAGTGCCGTGACACTAAAGCTAACTGACTCTGCTACGCCCTAAGTTAACTAAGAGGAGATATAGCTGAACTTATTAAACCTCTTTAACCGAACTTAGTACTAAGCCTAGTTATGCTTCTTAAAGCCATATATAGTAACCTAAACTACTAAGCTACTGCTTAGAGAAAGATAGACTATATAGCTTAAGGAATAAAAAGCTTTCTAGTATACTTTTCTAAATTTAACTATTATGTAAAGGAAACAGGCTAGAATGACTCCGTACTAATTAACAGCCTTATTAAATCCCTAAGTTCTAAACTAAAAACTTCCCTAATTGGCGTAGACCTACTAGGAGCCCTTAACGCCTGCGCAAATATTATTAATAAATGGTATAATAATATACTACGCCTAACACTAAAGTCTACTCCTTAATATAATATAACAACTCTATAAACGTCTACTAAGTTATTATCTTAGCCTAAGCACCCTAACGCCATAGATATTAACACTGGAACCCTAGGATACGCCCTATTAGGGTCCTTTAAATAAGAATAACGCACTAAGCTAGGCCTCTACTTTAAGTGTAGAAGTAGCTCCTACCTCTTTAACCACTGCTCCATCCCTATGCCCTAATATAATTTATAAACAACTAATACCACCAGCTATTTACCGCATTAATTCTCTAGTTACCGCCCCCAATCTTTACCTAGTTCCAGTGTAACCGACTACAGTACCCTGCCAAACTACTACTGTTTTGCCTACGTATTGCCTATGTATTGTCTGCATATCGCCTACGTATTACTTACGTATCACGCTGTTTTAGTTACGTATTAGTCTCCCCTTTTATTTATTTCCATACCTTCCTCGTGTATATATAGACACTTTTCAGCTATATCTACAATTAAGTCGCTTATTCAATTCTCCCACACTTGTACTGTTACAGTTATAACCCCAGATCGCACCACCTACTAACCAATTAATTAGATCGCACTACCTATTGCACCATCCAATTAATCTACTACCTTATTTAAGAAGTCGCTACTTCTTTTACCTTTGCAAGTGTCTTAAGTTTCTTTATTTACTAGACGGACGGACAATTAAACATTAATAAAATTAAACATTAAATATCAAACATTAAGTGTTAAATATTAATCGAATTAAACCTAACTAACAAATATACCTGACTAATGGATAAACTGACAAATTAAATTGTTAAAATAAGGTTTCGCTAAGACGCTAACCTAGACCCTACCTTACCTATTAAATTTTTTAAAATAACAACTATAAGCAAATTAAAAATTAATATTATCCTTAACTAGCTATCTAATTGGATACAATAGTTCTTTATTATTTAAACCACTGCCAAAACTAACAAGGTATGGCAGTATATTAACCTATTAAAGAAGAAATATAAGCTTCTAAAGCTAGAACCTCTAAAATAACCTATACCTATAGACATACTTCCTGCAGCTATATTAATAGCTAAGCTAGATCCAAACTAACTTATTGCCTATAATTAACTATACGCGGAATATAAGGATGACCTCTATATACACTAGAAGCAAAAGCAGGCTATAAGTGATATTAGTAATTACGTTGTTTAATTAATATTAGTAGACTACCTTCTACTTATTAACGGCCTTAATACAGTATACAAACAGCTTTAAGCATTAAAGACTATACTAGCCCCTACTACCTTAGGTTAAAAGTATAACATCCTAAATTAATATACGGCTCTTAAAGCCTATAATCTAAATTAGAGTATTAATAAATAGTTAAATAACTGGCGGAACGTTTATAAGCTAATAGAATAATTAGAACTACTAGACGTTTAGGGATTTAAACCCTACTATAATTTTATATAAGCTATTAAACCTATCTCTTCTAGTTTTATAGGAGTACTAGAAGTAGACCTTATTAAAAAAGAATAGAAGGATAAAAAGGCCCTATCCATTATTAATCTAATTAAGGAATTTAAGGAACACTATTATATACAGTAAGTATTATCTTCTTTTGCCACTACTGCCAATTACTCTATATTTGCAACCCTTTAAAATAATTCTAATTTAGACTCTAATGGCAATTCTAATTCCTACAGCAATTTAAATTTAAGGTGGCATAAGGAATGTATATGCGGCCTTGTATATTAATACAGCGACTGCTATTATATTGCTAAGTAGAAGCGCCTTTAAGGATAGAAACCAAACCTAAATATTTAAAAGAAAATAGATAAAACAATCTTATCTAGGCTATGGGTTAAACGCATAGTTAATTACATTTAAAAAAAAGAGTAGGAAGTAGAGAATATAGAATCTATAATTAATTTTAATTCTAAAATAACCCTAGCTTATAATAATACTGACCTATAGCGCTGCTAAGCACCGCGTAAAATTAAATATAAAGTTTACTTATTAGTAAAGCATATAAAAACAGATCTATATTAACTATAAATTAAGTAACTACCTTAACTATAGATTAAATAACTACCTTAAGTATAAATTAAACGACTGCCTTAAATATAGATTAAATTACCTTACTATAAGGACTTTAAGACGATATCTTGGATATAATTAAAGCAATCCCTATCTAGCCTATATTAGTACCAGTTAAGCCTATAATAGCACCAGCCTATATCGGCACTAGTTATAATAACCGCAATATTACTAAATATAACGTCTATAACGTTACTAGAAGTCCCACAAGCAATATAGCCAACGGCCTCACCATTACCCTACCCTGTATCACTTTAAAATTATATCTAGATTTTCTTTTTTAGTATAGTTTTTACCTTCATTTGTTTTCTATAGCTTTAACTACACCATTAAATCTAGGGGGATGTGTAACTAACTACGGTACCTTGCTAAATTACTACTATTTTACCTGCGTATTGCCTATGTATTGTCTGTGTATCGCCTATATATTACTTATATATCACGCTGTTTTAGTTACATATTAATCTCCCCTTTTATTTATTTCTATACCTTCCTCATATATATATAGACACTTTTCAGCTACATCTATAATTAAGTTGCTTAGTTAAATCCCACATACTGCAAAGCTTATATCTAGCCCTATATTTAGTAAGTATTACTTATAAGGACAAAGCTATAACTGGCACGCTATAAGAACTCCGCCCTAATTGCCTCTAAAAGAAAGGTCCTAGAGCTAAGTCGCTCTCTAGAACGGTGCCGCCTTAGGATTTTATTAAATGCTTTAGATGTTATAAACTCTAACTTTTAGGATTGCAGTATAACTATTAACTATTATCTTCGGCAGAATAATTAATAGGTTAATACTTAAGTCCTAATTAATATAGGAGCTAGTAATATAGGATTTGTTAATAAGATCTTTATATAAAATAATGGTTTTACTCTAACCCCCCTTAACTAGTATATTAATATATTTAGATTTAATAGTAAACGCACTGTCTTAGGCTGTATTACCTAAACCATAAAGAACTAATTAGGCTTTTAATTACCACCTTAAGTTACTTAGTAATTCTTAAATAACCCTAGATAAAGCTATATAAGGTAACCATTAATTAGGATAACCTTAAGCTTTTATTTACCGCCTTCTATTATAAGTAGAAGTGCCTTATAACTTACTACTTAGACTTAAAACTAGAACTAAAAAAATCTACTAGAATCCACTAGTCTGAAATTTCCACTAATATCTATCCTATACCTAAGAAGTCCACCTAATTCCACCTACCTAAGAATTCCACTAAATTCCACTAATATAAGATTTCCGCTAACGTCCACTAAGGACCCAAAAATTATACTAAACCATATAAACTAACCCTAACTACCCTACTGCCCCAAACTAAGTAGAAGCTTAAGCTTAATATATAAAAGTACTAGAAGAACTAGTATTCTACTATAAAAAGGATACTTAAAGAACCCAAACCTAAATCTAACACTAACTCTGCATTTAACACTAAACCTAAACCCAAATCTAATACTAACTCTATATCTAATACTAAACCTAATACTAAACCTAAAACTATATAAAAAACTAAGGATAATCTAAGCCTACATAACACCTTAGATATCTATATAATTGGAGCTACTCTATTAGTATAACTTGCTAAGAAACCTAAACATATAATCTTCGCCGTTATAATGGCCGATATTGAAAAGGCCCTAGCACTAAAGAAGCACACCAACCCTGCCATAAAAGTACTAGTGTGGGAGGGTACGGTGTCTCTCCAATGGGAAGTCACGGTGCAGTCAGTCAGTCAGTCAGTCAGTCAGTCAGTCTGTCTGTCTGTCTGTCTGTCTGTCTGTCTGTCGGTCGGTCGGTCGGTCGGTCGGTCGGTCGGTCGGAATCAATCAGTAGAAAGCAGTCAGTAAGAAAGAAAGAAAAGAATGTATTCCGTAAACAGGTAGGGTCATGATGATATCTAAGAAAGAGGGAAGCCGAAGGCTTTATAAATATAGGAAAATGCCAAGACAGTAGGCGACGTCCAATCTACACCACCACACTAGTATACCACTATAAGTACTTAGAGGTATTCTTATAAAAGAAAGCTAATAAGTTAGTAGAGTACTAACTATATAACCATAATATTATACTTAAAGAAGGAAAATAGCTAGGATTTAGATCCCTATATAGAATGTTCTAAAATAAACTTTAAGTACTATGGAAGTACCTAGATAAACACCTAAGTAAATAATTTATTAGAGCAAGCTCTTTGCCTATAGCTATACCTATAATCTTTGTTAAGAAACCTAGCAGTAGTCTGCGCTTCTGTATAGACTACTAAGCTCTTAACGCTATTACCATTAAGAATTAGTACCCGCTCCCGTTAATTTAAGAGACACTAAACTAATTAAGTAAGGCTCGCTATTATATAAAACTTAACTTTATCCACGCATTTAATCGCCTCCATATTATAAAAGGAGATAAATGGCTTACCGTATTCCATACTAGGTATAGACTATTTAAATACTTAGTAATACTATTCAGCCTTATAAATGCCCCAAGTTTGTTTTAATACTTTGTAAATAATACCCTATAACCCTACCTAGACGTTTTCTATACTACTTATATTAACGACATTTTAGTATATAGTAATAACCTAGCTAAATATAAGAAATACGTTAACCTTATTCTGGAAGCCCTATATAGAGCTAGCCTATAATTAGATATAGATAAATGCAAGTTTTATAAAATGGAAGTTCTGTACCTTAGACTTATTATTTCTATAGACGGTATATAAATGGACCTAAAGAAGATTAAAGTAATTGTAAACTGGTAAGAACCTAAAAATGTTAAGGATATAAGAGCCTTTATAGAATTTGCTAACTTCTACTAACGGTTTATTAATAACTTCTCTGCCCTAGTTTTACCCCTTATAGCTCTAACCTAAAAGGATAAAGCCTTTATCTTTAATAAAGAATATAAGAAGGCCTTTATCTACTTAAAAGTTATATTTACTATTGCATCTATACTCTAACACTTTAACCTAAACCAAAAGAGTATTATAGAGGCTGACTTATCTAACTATATTACTAGAGGCATTCTATCATAGTATAATAAGGAAGGAATACTACATCCTATAGCATACTTTTTAAAATAACTAAGTTTAGCTAAATATAACTACGAGATCTATAATAAGGAATTATTAGCCATTATTAGATATTTTAAATAATAGTGACCTAAACTGGAAGGCGCTAGATTTCTAATTAAGGTCCTTAGCGACTATAAGAATCTATAGTACTTCACAACCATAAAATAGTTAAGTTATTATTAGGCCTGCTAGTTAGAATATCTATCTTATTTCTAATTCTTAATTATATACCGCCTAGGCGTTTAAGGTTAGAAACCTAATGCCCTAACCTAATGTTTATAAGATATACTAGTATAAGAAGAAGCGCGTACCTATTATAATTAGAAACCTAATGCCCTAACCTAATGTTTATAAGATATACTAGTATAAGAAGAAGCGCGTACCTATTATAATTAAACCCTACTTTACCCTAAGCTATTTAACCCTCCTATTAAAGACGTTATAATACACGTCCTTAAAATAACTAATTAATTAATTAAGCAGATAATGGTTAATAAATACCTAAATAATAAGTTTATCTAAGAGACGCTTAAGCTAATCTAAGATGGCGTTAGATGCTTAAAAAGGATTTCTCTAAGTAAATATAAAGCCTATAGAGACTGTTTATACTATTAGAACTGCCTAGTAGCACCTAACTACGATAAACTTAAGCTTAAGCTCCTTAAACATGTATATAATCTACTAGTAGCCGGTTATCTAGGCTAAGAAAAAACCCTAGAACTGCTCTAATAAGAATACTATTGGTTAAATATATATAATATAATATAAAGATACGTTTCTAGCTGCTATACCTACTAACGAGCTAAAGCTTTGTATAAGATGTATAATGGCTTTTTAAAGCCACTGCCTATTCTAGACCAAAGATAGAAGGACATCTTAATTAACTTTATTATTGATCTCCCCGTAAGTGAAGGCTGTATAAACATTATAGTAGTTATAGACCGACTATCTAAGATAAGACACTTAATTGCCTGCCCTAATATATTAACACCTACTATTACCTAACTGTTCTTAGATTATGTATAGAAACTCTATAAACTTCCTAAATCAATTATCTTTAATAGAGGCCACTAGTTTATCTTAGCGTTTTAGAAAAAACTAACTACCCAACTCTATATTAAAGCACTATTGTCTACGGCATATTACCCAGAAATGGATGGTTAAACAGAATATGTAAATGCTATAATGGAATAGTATATTTGGATATATACGTCATATTTACAGGACAACTGGATGGACTGGCTTATATTTACTAAGTTTACTATAAATAACTCCGTCTTAGAAACCACAAAGATCTCCCTATTCCTGGCTAATTATAGCTAGTACTTACGAATAGGTTTTAAACCCTTTAGTAATATTCCTCGCCTAGCTTATTAGGCTTTATAAGTTGTAGAAGTAAACGAATTTATAAAGAAGATAGAAGAACTATAAGAGTTCCTTACTAATAAAATAATATAGGCCTAGTCTGTCTATAAAGCCGCAGTAAATAAAAACTAAACCCTAGCACTAGTTTACTAAATTGGTAACTTTATCTAGCTAGACGCAAGAAATCTAAATATAAAATGACCTATTAAGAAACTTAATTGGAAGAACGCCGGCCCTTATAAGGTTGAAAAAGTTGTCTTTCCTTATGCCTACCAACTAAAGCTCCCTAATACGGTTAAAATCTACCCTGTATTCCATACGTTAGTCCTTTACCCTATCGCCCCTGCATTAGATGCCCTACCTAGATAGATCTAAGACCCTCCCCCACTAGTTAAAGTAGATAGTAAGGATGAGTACCTTATTAAAAGAGTTGATGATATTAAATACAATAAACAGAAACGCAAATATATATACCTTATAAAATAGAGAGGCTTTACTAAACCCTTATGGGAACCTATTAACTCTATAGGACTTACATAAGCCGCAGAAGACTTTTATAAACTCTACCTAGAACTACCACAGCCCTATCTTGTAGAAGCTTGAGTTTAAAGGGGGGGGTACTATTATGGGACACCTCCGTAACACCTTATATATGTCTACCTGTTTCCACCTATTTCTACTAACGCAGTAAGAAGAGATTGACCGCAAGATAATAATCTAATGGCAATCTGCTAGCAATCTATAGCAGTCTAACGGCAATCTGCCGCATTCTGCTATATTCTGCCAAGTCTAACAAATCCTGCCAAGTTCTGCTAGGACCGCTACTTAAATCCTATTCTGCTCTATGCACGTATTGACTAAGTAACTAAACTAATAATATATACCCTTTCTTCCCGTTTCATTACCTTCTCTCCTTATATAACGTCTTGACTTTATTACGCAGTTTATATATATAGCTTAATAATATCTACTTTGCTATATATTATCGCCACTTATACTTACTCCGTAACAGGTTGCCTAAGTATAGTCTATTAGGGGTAGCAGTTTAGCCTAGTTATCTTAGAAGTAGTTAATAAAGGGCCAAAGTCTTTAGTCTAAGTATTAATTTACAATCTCCGTCTAACTATTTATCTGGGGATGGTATACTATAGAAAGCTTTAGCTTAATGCCTAAGATCTAGGTAAACTTATTCCAAAAAGCCAATATAAATCACGGCCTATAATTGGATATAATAGTATCTAGTGGTCCGTAAATTTGGTAGACGTAGTAGATATACAGTTAGGCCACCTCTTTAGCATTAATATTTTTGTGATAAGGGATTAAGAACGGGCACTTGCTAAAGCGGTTAACTATAACCATAGCTATATTATATCCACTATAGTCTATAGGTAGCTTGTGGAAATATATAGAGATATACTACTAGGGGCGCTTTAGTATTGGGAGTGGTTTTAATAGTCCTAGGGTTTTATCTTATGGGATTATATATCTATAACAACTATTGCAGTTCTATATATAACGGTTAATATCTATAACTATTCTAGGCTAGTAGTAGCGGTTGCCAATAATTCTATAGGTCTTATTTTTTCTAGGGTGGGCCATAGAGACCTAGGTATATACTTTAGCAATAAGCCAAGTCCGTAAATTCTATTCCTTTGCTACTACTAGCCATTCCTAATGCTTAAGTAATCCATTTTTAAGGGACTTTGGGCTGGTAACGTCCTTTATCTTTTTATAGTACTCCTATAAAGAAGGGGCTATATAATTTACTTGCAGCAGCTTATTAATAAGGTTAAGTTCCATAGTATTAATAGGGTATATCTTAACCTTTATAGGGCCTATATTTAGTTCTGCCTATATTTAGGGATTAAGGTGCTTTAGTTATAGTAGTATCTAGGTCTATAATATAATCTTTATAGCTATTTGGTTATTTAGGTCTTGTTTGCGCCTTATAGGGATATCTATATAGTTAGTTGCGCCTAGCCTATATATAATTAGGAAGTGAAACTAAAATAGGATATCCGCCTAGCGTGCCTGCTAGGCTATAAGGGCCTTTATTATTATAAAGCATTTTAAGGCCTTATAATCTAAAACCACCTTAATAGGCTTAGGGGTCCCTTCTAGCTATATACACTAGTGCTAAAAGCTAGAGATAATAGCTAGCATTTCTTTATTATAGATATAGTAGTTTAGCTTAGTATCTATTATGGTCTTTAAATAGTATATAATAGGGTGCTATTTTCCGTCTAGTTGCTTCTGGGAAAAGACACTAGCTATTACACTATTTAAGGCATTAGTTTCTAGCATTAAGGGCTGTTTTAGGTTAAAGTGGCCAAGTAGGAGAGCCAATACTAGCCGTTTTTTAAGCTTATTAAAGGCCTACCTATATATAGCGTTAAAGTAAAAGGGCTAGTCTTTCCTAGTAAGATAGTTAAGGGGCTAGGTAGTCCTGCTATAGTTCTTAATAAAGCATTAGTAAAAGTTATAGAAATCTAAAAATAATTATACCCCCTTTATAGTCCGTAGGAGTATCCACTAGTTAATTACAGCCGTTTTTTTTAGGTCTTCCTTAATTCCGTCTATACTAATAATAAACCCTAAGTACTTAGTGCGCTTAACACTAAATTCTAACTTCCTAATATTGGCCTAAAGGCTAGCTTTGCGGAGCCATTATAGGACTTTATAGATATGCTCCTTATATTCTAGTTTATTCTTAGAGTAAATTATAATATTATCTAGGTAGGCTGTGTAGAAGTTATTAAGGTAGTTAAAGAGTACGTTATTTATATACCGTTAGTATATAGCTAGTCCATTAGTTAGTCTAAAAGGTAGTACTTTATATTTATATAATCTATAGTGGGTCTAAAATATAGTAAAATTCTTAGATCTGGGGTTTACTCTAATTTAGTAAAAGGCCTAGCAGATATTAAGCTTTATAAAAATCTTAGCCTTACTTATATGGGCTAGTATTTCTTTAAGTAAGGGTAGCGGATATTAGTCTTTGCGGGTTATATAGTTTAGTTTATAGTAGTTAATACAGAAATAAAGTCCACTATTTAGCTTTTTTATAAAGAGAATAGGTAAGGCAAAGGGGACTTGGCTAGGCTTAATAAAGCCCATATTAAGGTTATTAATAAGGTACTGCTTAGTGGCCTATAGCTTATTAGTAGATTACTAGCAAAGGGGGCTATAACTAATAGTGTTTTCTTTATTAGGCTTAATCTTAATCTTATAGTCATACAGTTAGTAAGGCGGGAGTATATTAAATACTACCTTAAAGAATATATTCTTAAATTTCTGGTATTAGTAGAGTAGTTTTTATTCTACTAGCTCCTTATCTATAAGCCTACTTTCCTTACTAAGCTAGTTACGGGCTAGGGCTTCCTTATCTTTAATTATCCGGTTAATTTTATATAAGCTAGTTATAAAGGCAATAGTATTAGGCCGTTTTAAGTTCTAGTAGAACCCTATAGCACTAATACAGCAGATATTAACTAGTGGGAGGTTTATAGGTTTCTTTACGGACATTTTATGGACTATATTTTGTAGTAAAGGGTTTATAACCCTTCTTAGCTCCTATTCTATTTTCTATAAGTTATCCTTTTAGTCTATATATTTAGTATAGCGTCTAATATTTCTTGCTGTTTTTTATAGCTATATAGGGCCTAAGCTAGCTAGCTTATTACTAACTTCCTAGGTTTCTAGTGCTAGTAGTGCAATATTAGTAGTCTAGGGGTGGCGTAGTATATAGACCTATTGTGAATTAAGCTATATATCTTTCTTAAAGGCCTAGTCCCTACGTATAGCATTAGCCTAGTAAATGGTGTCTATCTATAGCCATATAAGATTTTCTATTATAATGCTAATTTCCTTTATAAAAGAAGGTGTTAGAGGTAGGGTTTTAGGCTAGATAAGCCGTTTACTCTATATATTGAGCTATAAGCCTAAATAGGCTAGCTATTTTCTTTTTAAGATTATATTATGGCTTCCTAGGTCTATAATAAGAAAGGGGATATTATACTACCTTTATCTATCTATACGGAGGTAAATCTATAAGATAGTTATAATAAGTAGTTCTATCTATCTGTTATACCCGCAAATAGGAATTTGTTTGGGTAGTTTCTTAAGGGGTGCATTTAAAAAGTTAGCTAGCTTTATAGCGTACTATATATTTATTAAGGTAAAGGCATTTACTCTAAAGTTAGCTAAAGTAGAGGTTAAAAACTTAATATCTATTATAGAATAAAGTATAAGGGATATTGCAGCTTTTTCTACTAACTAGCTAACCTAGATTAATATATAATATATTAATTCCTTTTAACCCTAGAGAGGAGTCTTACTCTAGGGTTCCTCTTTTTTTAACTTTATACTATTCTCCTAAATTAACAAGACCTTATTTATCTTTGCCGCTATTAGGTAGTCTTTTATAAAGTAGTTTTTCTAGCCGTATAAAAAGTAGGCTCCTTAATTGCTAAGGGCCTATCTATAGAGGTTACTATATATAGATTAAGTATTTACTGGACCTATAATGGGGCTAGCTATATAGCTAGCCGCTAGGTTAACAGCAGGCGGTATAGTTAGTATTATAGGGGTTGCAGATCTTATTAGGGCACTATAGCCTATTCTTATAGTACTTATATTCTAGTTAGTAGAGCTTCTAGTTTTATACTACTTAGCATATGCCTTAATTTAGCGGAGGCCCTAGTTAATAGCTAGGTACTAGTCTATATAGTAGTATAAACTAGCAGTATAGCGTGCTATAGGTCTAGGGTAAGCTTATTAAAGAGGTTTAGCATTAAATCTTTTTAGGAGATTTAAGCCTATCTAGCTAGGTATAGAAAGCGGGTCTAAAAGACTAAAAAGGTCTCTATTATTTTTATATTAAGGGCTTTATAGTTAAGGTGGGCGTTTTATATCTTAAAGGGGTCCTTATAAATAGAAGATAGGTAGTTAATTATCTCTTTTCTAGAGAGGAAGGGGTCTGCTAAGTCCTAGGCATATTACAGATATAGATGCGTCTATACGTCCCCACTAGTATAGCCAAAGATATAGGCCATTTTAGCTTAGGTAGTAGGGAAGTAGTCTATATTAACTTTAAGCTTATTTTATAGTTAAAGCTTCTAATTATTAAATATAGGGTTAGTTTTATCTATAAACAATAGGGGGTCCGCAACCTTTATGGACCGTAATAATACTAATACTATATATTAGGCTAGGGCCTTAAGGACTATAGCAAGTCTCTAGGTGTCTAATAACTCCTTACTAGGTATAGGGGTGTCTTTGGTTTTAAGCAGCTCTTAAAGCCGTTTAATTTTAGTATTAGCTGCTATAAGCTCTTCCTAGGGGGTTAAGATAGTAACTATTTTACTATTAGAGGTATTTATAGGTCCTATAGCGGCTTTGCCAGCTACTATATTTCTTAGTATAGTAGTAGGTGTAAGCTTTGCAGTGTATGGGATTTGACTAAGCAACTTAATTATAGATGTAGCTAAAAAGTGTCTATATATATACGAGGAAGGTATGGAAATAAATAAAAGGAGAGACTAATACGTAACTAAACAGCGTGATATGTAAGTGATATGTAGGCGATACGCAGACAATATATATGCAATACGCAGGCAAAACAGTAGTAGTTTGGCAGGGTACTATAGTTAGTTATATACCCCCCTAGATTTAACGGTGTAGTTAAAGCTATAGAAAACGAATAAAGGTAAAAACTGTACTAAAAAAGGAAATCTAGATATAATTTTGAAGTGATATAGGGTAGGGTGATAGTGAGGCCGTTAGCTGTGTTGCTTATAGGGCTTTTGGTAACGTTGTAGACGTTATATTTAGTGATGTTGCGGTCATCGCAACTAGTGCTAATATAGGCTGGTGCTGTTATAGGCTTAACTGGTGCCAATATAGGCTGGATAGGGATTGCTTTAATTATATCCAAGATATTGTCTTAAAGTTCTTATAGTAAGGTAATTTAATCTACATTTAAGGCAGTCGTTCAATTTATGCCTAAGATAGTTATTTAATCTATAGTTAAGGTAAATTCTTTTAATTTATGCTTAAGATAGTTATTTAATCTATAGTTAAGGTAAATTCTTTTAATTTATGCTTAAGATAGTTATTTAATCTATAGTTAAGGTAAATTCTTTTAATCTGTAGTTAAGGTAGTTATTTAAGCTGTAGTTAAGGTGGATGTTTGATAGGTAGTTAAGGTAGAACTTAAGGTAGACATTTAATCTGTAGTTAAGGTAGTCACTTAATCTATAGTTAACGTAGATCTGTTTTTATATGCTTTGCTAATAAGTAAACTTTATATTTAATTTTACGCGGTACTTGGCAGCGCTATAGGTTGGTATTATTATAAGCTAGGGTTATTTTAGAATTAAAATTAATTGTAGATTCTGTGTTCTCTGCTTCCTGCTTTTCTTTTTAAATATAATTAACTATATATTTGACCTATAGCCTAGATAAAATCATTTTATCTATTTTCTTTTAAATATCTGGGTTTGGTTCCTATCCTTAAGGGCGCTTCTGCTTAACAATATAGTAGCAGTCGCTGTATTAATATATAAGGCCGTATATACATTCCTTATGCCACCTTAAATTTAAATTACTGTAGGAATTGGAATTACCGTTAGAGTCTAAATTAGAATTATTTTAAAGGGCCGCAAATATAGAGTCATTGGCAGTAGTAGTAAAAGAAGATAGTGCTTGCTATATACGGTAGTATTCCTTAAATTCCTTAATTAGATTAATAATAGATAGGGCCTCTTTATTCTTCCGTTCTTTTCTAATAAGGTCTACTTCTAGTGCTCCTATAAAACTAGAAGAGATGGGTTTAATAGCTTATATAAAATTATAGTGGGGTCTAAATCTCTGGATATCTAGTAGTTCTAATTGTTCTACCAGCTTATAGGCGTTCCGCCAGTTATTTAACCATTTATTAATACTCTAATTTAGATTATAGGCTTTAAGAGCTATATATTAATTTAGGACGTTGTGCTTTTAATCTAAGGTAGTAGGGGCTAGTACAGTCTTTAATACTTAAAGCCGTTTATATACTATATTAAGGCCGTTAATAAAAGAAAGGTAGTCTACCAATATTATGCGAATAACATAATTGCTAATGTCGCTAATAGCCTGCTCTTGCTTTTAATATATGCGGAGATTGTCTTTATACTCCGCGTATAGTTAATTATAGGTAATAAGTTAGTTTAGATCTAGCTTGGCTATTAATATAGCTACAGGAAGTATATCTGTGGGTATAGGTTGTTTTAGTAGTTTTAGCTTTGGAAGCTTATCTTTTATCTTAAATAGGTTAATATACTACTATACCTTATTAGTTTTAGCAGTATCTTAAATAATAAAGAACCATTACATCTAATTAGATAGCTAGTTAAGGATAACGTTAATTTTTAATTCACTTATAGTTGTTATTTTTAGGATTTTAACTAGTAAGGCAGGGTCTAGGTTAGCATCTTAGCAAACCCTTATTTTGACAATTTGATTTATTAGTTCATCCATTAGTTGGGTACGTTTATTAATCAGATTCAGTTTGATTGATGTTCAACACTTAATATTTGGTATTTAATGTTCGATTTTATTAATGTTCAATCGTCCGTTTGTCTAGTAAATGAAGAAGCTTAAGACACTTGCAAAGGTGGAAGAAGTAGTGACTTCTTAAATAAGGTAATAGATTGATTGGTCAGCAGGTAGTGCAATCCAGGGTTATAACTGTAAGCTTTGCAGTGTGTGGGATTTGACTAAGCAACTTGATTGTAGATATAGCTGAAAAGTGTCTATGTCACGGAGCGAGCACAAGCGATGGTAATATATAGCAAAGTAGATATTATTAAGCTATGTACATGAACTGCGTGATGAAGTCAAGACGTTGCGTAGGGAAAGAAAGTAGGGAAATGGGAAGAAAAGGGTATATATATCGTTAACTTGGTTGCTTTGTTAACACGTACACGGGGCAGAATAGGCTTCGGGTCGTGGTCCTAGCAGATCTTGGCAGAATTCGGCGGAATATGGTGGAGGACGGCAGATTGCCGTAGATTGCCGCCACGTGATGGCAAATTGCCTTAGATTGCCGTTACGTGCCTTAATCAACTGAGTCGTTAACACAGAGGTCGAGACGGTGGAAACAGGTAGACGTGTGCGAGGTGTCACGGGGTGGGCCCGTGACAGTCTATATATACACGAGGAAGGTATAGAAATAAATGAAAGGGGAGACTAATACGTAACTAAAACAGCGTGATACGTAAGTGATACGTGGGCGATACGCAGACAATACGTAGGCAATACGCAGGCAAAACAGTAGTAGTTTGGCAGGGTACCGTAGTCGGTTACAATAGGGGTATTAGGTAATTTCCGGTATTTATTTATTTCCTAGGGGTTCTAGTCTATGTATATCCTATTCTTAGATTTCGCGTTCTATCTATATTTTTTTAGTTCTTAGGGGTCTGTCCTGTCCTTATAGTCCTGGTAATATCCTTAGGGTCCTATTCTATGTCCTTATCCTATTTATAGCCTTATAGATATATTTAAGTTCCTTCTTAGAAAAGAAGAGTAGTGATAAGCTTTAGATAATATTAGCAACTCAGTTAATTAAGGCACAAGCACGGCAAGAGGGTCACGCAAGCCTGTATAATTGGATTGTCTATAAACGAGGATCCAAAGCTAGGGAAAGGAAAGGGGAAGAATAGAAGCACCGCTCAAAGCTATATACAATCCTCTGGTTACGTGATGGCAACTTACCATTATGTGACGGCAAGTTGCGGCAATCTAACGGCAATTTGCCAGTACTGTAACAAATACTAGAAATGGACGGAATTGTCTCCTTTAGCGAGGAATCTAAAGGATATATATCTCTATCGTGCTAATACTAACTCTATAAGTTAGTCTAAAGCTAGCAGTACTATTTAAAGCCCTAGGGGTATTAAAAGATTAACTACTACTAAGTAGTTTAATACTAAACGTACTAGGCGCGAGTTATTTAAAATAAGTAGTTTGTAAGCCGTCCCTAACGGAAGTTCCAATTAAATATTTCTAATGTCTTTAAGGGACCAACATAGCATAGTTATACTAGCCAATCTTTATTTAGACCCTCCTGAAATACTATTACCTTTTAGATCTACCCTAATCCCTAAGATCTACTTATACCCTTTAGAAATCCCTCTTAACCTAAGTTTCTTTAATTAGCCGCCACGTTTGTGCTAGAGATGAACACGATCAGCACCGTTGTATATCTTCATATCATTATATTAGCTGTGCACGAAAATTTCCTAGAGTATTTTGGATGATTACTGGACTTACGTTGCACCTGCTACAACCAACTCAACAACCCTCGCCTTAGTCAGGCCAGACAAAACAGCAATGAAGCCGGTAGTGGCAGTTATGACGACGAGCAGTCTGGCAGTCAGGCTGCTGATGGAGTAGCAAACAATGACCGGGGTGAGGAGAAGAAGAATGATGAATGGGGTCAGCAGGACTCGCGCCACGCACGTTATAGATAACCGGTGAAATATGTGCACGTTCGGGTCCCTCGAGATGTCGAGATGAGAACGCTGCCACAAATTCAGCTTGCGTCTATTGGCGGCAATGCTCGAGATTCTTTACCTGACCAAAGCGCTGGCGAAGCTGAAAGAGGCCGTGCTCTACCAGCGCCTCCAGCCATGTTACAGCACTCTCCTCCCGAAAAGATATGCTGAGCAAGTCTTTAGAACGATCGAGGTACGCCGTTTCTTCTCTAGCAATGCATCCATTTCCGTTGATCCAATTTTGTAGGTTCAAGACGTCTCGCGGCTTCGGTGGTTCATAGCCGAGTATCCGGCGATTTCTTTCTATCAATTCGTCTACGTCATTCGTTAGAATAGATAGATGTTTTGGTGACTAGCGCAGAAATTAGACGTGCCGTAATCAGCCAAGGCCTCATTGATGTCCGAAAAAATAGAATTCCTTTCGGGATTGTCATCTCTTCGAATACATCCGAGCCGTAAGAGGGTATCCTCTTCTCGATCGATCCTTTCCAATTGCTTTTCCAAGAAAGACAGCCTGTCCTGTTTTAAGAGAATCAGGCGCGTACGGAGGTTGGTGAACCGGCGGCAGAGATGGAAAGAGTCATGAGAGGCAACTAGAGCCGAGAATCGGGGATAGCCCAGGGGATAGTCTTCGACTAGTATGTGTCAGCAGTACAATATGACGACTTTGGTGTGAACAAACTGTAATTTATACTTTGCACTTCTAGCCTTCTACGATCCTCTCTCTTATAACGACTTTCTGCTAATTTTGTTATCCAAGATGATGTAGCTTGGAATATGCTACTACATCTAGAAACCAAGTTGTCGGCATCTCTAGCGGTTGCCGAAGATAAATCAGCGAGTTCGATATCGATTTCACGCTGAGCCATAATGCTATCTAAGTGCGAAGATGTTGCATCTTTGATAAATCGCTGGAGAATTTTGGGTATGAAGTAATGACGCCCAAGGCAAGTGAACCACGACAGCTGACCATCACTGCATAATCGGGCAATGGCACACTAATGCACCAAATCAGCGCGCCGCAAGGCTGTCAAATCGTATAAGAACTTTATCCATCCGCTTACTTTCTGCGCCGCAGATTCTCCGAATTATTCGTTGGCAACATTCGGCAGCTGCACTCTAGCTTACACTTGGGACGTCCAACCGAACGAAGAAAGATGGGACAAACCAGCGAGTGGGTCACTTAGAATCCCCGCCAGATAATCCACTGACAAATCATGCAGCACCACCTACGCCTCCGAAGTCACCTTTCCTGCCGATGGCGACCGCCCAATCATTGAGCAACCTAAAACAGTATGAGTAGCCCCCTTGAGCCGAGGTCATTCTTACCAATTATATACAGAAGGTCAAGTTTCGACCTAATGACGAAGTTTACCTTAACGCTTCCGGGACACGTGAAGGCCCATTTAAAGTGGCTTTGGTGGAAAATGGACGTTATACTCTTTGCGATGCAAATGGCAAGTCTGTGAAGGACGGCAGAGCCTTCGATGAAAATGAATTAGAGTTCTATAATGCTTTTGAGTAAGAGAGGTCGCCAGTATTTCACTTTCTCTTTTCTACATCTGTGCGTATGATAAAATTCCTCGTTGTCCATTGTTCATGAACAGCAGCACCTTTGCCTCGGATGCCGCTGATGAACTCCGAGAGGAATTCCCACATGTGACTATGACCATGCCGAAACTCTCCGCCCAGATCTTTCGCCGAAAGTGGCATTTCAGGTAAAATCATCGCTGGAAAAGATGTTGCCTTGCTTGTAATGAAAACCTTGACTACATCTTCGCACCGACTTTCGCCTCGATTTTGAAAGAATTCAGGAACTTCCATCCGCATATTTATTTCTTGTCTGCTCCTGAGGTTGTCTTCCGTTTTGGGAAGCAACACAAGAAAGTCACCTCCTCCAGCGAGCGATATCAAGTTGACAATCTGCCAGGATGGAGTGAAGTTGAATATCGCAAGATACAATGGAATGGTACTGAGGTTCTCAACCGTAAAACCCCATATCTCACCATGCCTAACCTCAAATACCCCAGATTCTCCAAGGCTGGTGGCCGGAAGAAGTGAAAATGAGCCTTCGAAAGACGGGCTCGGCATTCGATTCTCAACTCCTTCAAAAAACTTGAATGTTGCAAGGTGCTGTAAGACATGCATGACAGCACTTGAGGCTCCATTCATCTCAAGGGGTAGGGTTGGCAAGCTGATGATCTTTTCGTTTGTCCCGCTGAGTATTTCGTATTCCTCGTTTTCATTAACAGTGACCCCAAAAACGTAGGACTCTGTCCCAGCATTTCCGGTGGATATGTTTAGGAAATGATGTTGTTTGGCAGCCTGTATCCATTGGTTTGGGTTGTTGACATTCGCCATGAGCCGTATGGGAATCTTCTTAGGTGAGAAATAAGTAACCGGCTTCGCCTTCCAGCCTGTCTCGACCTTGATTGTACCAAGACTTGACTCGATTTCCACCAGGTCTGATGTAAGACATCGAACGGTATCAACTTTCACCATCACAGATTCATACTTTTTTTGGCCGGTCGCGTTCTCTGATTGTTCGAACGGATACACGGCGTACTCATCGCCTTCATATATGCCATGGGCCTCGCCTGCGGTCAGGCATAGCCGTCCGTCATCCGTCCGGTAGACAGACGCAAAGGCTGCCTTCGTCGCAACTACGAGTTTCCCAAAGAAGGAGAGGTTTTCATTTCCGTACCGCATCGGAGTCTGCTGCGGCCAGGATGCGTGAAACCTCGAGCGTAGATTTTGATATAGGGCTTGGTGTGTGATTTCTACCCCAGCCTTCCTCAAAGCGCTGAGAGCATCAATAAGAAAGTAAGTAAGGGCCCCCCTCCGCGCTCCTCCAGTTTCGATTTCCCATGCCTTTTCATGTGGACTGCAGGCCGAGAGGATGGTGTACCCATCAGGGTCGACAAGCCACTGGTCCAGTGGTATCTGAGAGTTACGCAAACTGCCGTCCGAATTGAGAAAATCCGTACCAAGAATCCGCGTGGATGCAGCGTCGATGGTCGGGTCATAATCAATTGAGCGGATGATGGTATCCCGTTGATCGCCATCGCGCAGGACGCTGCCTGAGTAGCAGCAGTCAAGGACAAGCGCGACAAGAAGTCCTTGTTTTACCATTTTCCGAAGGCAAGATGCTAGTTCGATGCCTCTGAGGTAGCTGCTGCCATATTCGTTGTCTTCGAAAAGTACCAGAGCCAGATTACCAGGATCTTTGTGCATGTTTGCCGCCAATTCGTTCCTCCGCGTGCCATGGCCGGAGTAGTGAATGTAGACGAAATCGCCAGGTTTTGCCTTTGCAAGGACTCTAATGAGGCTTGAAACCACATTCATGCGTGTAGGCCAGAGCTCCGCCTTCTCGGGTGGACGGGTTGAGCCGGGCTCGGAAGGTGTGGTCGCGGTGAGGATGGCAATGTCCACATGTGTTGAACCTGCCTCTAGATACTGTTTGACTGTCTCTGCGTCTCGCACACTACCCTTGAGGCACCGATCTTTCACGTAGTAATTGATTCCAACCAAAACCGCCCAGTGCGTTGGTGGAGTATTGGTTCCATCAGTCATAGTGGTAGGTGTGTCAATGGTGGCTGGGGGGATATCAAGAAAACGGACATAGAGTATTCAAGACAAAATTTCGACTTATTGGTTGGTACTGCTTGGGTGAATCCCAGATTTGGTCTTGGTTAATGGCTTGGACAATGGAGGACGCGATGCAAGCTGTTGGATGGAGCCCCTGTCTTCGAGAGGATTTTTGTAGCCAATCAGTGGAAGCTTACTGAATACTGTATGTGGCTTAGGTAGAAATTTTCTGCGTGAGCAGTGCTCACCACAACAAGAATACACACAGCTAATTGAGCACTGCTTCCAACACAAGCAGACCTCTCTTCTGGCGTTCTGTTGAATGTGGCTGCGGGATTGCGCGATTCAGTAACAGGGAAAAAAAAAACGTCAGAAGGAATTATAGCCTCTCAGATATCCTATTGGTGAACGAGTGGAGCACTTTGTTTAGACTGATAGAGACTGATTGAAGGTCGAGAAGCTAACAGGGCTCGCGTTGCTGTGTTAAACATTCCGGGCTCACAGCTCGGCGTGGTCACGGAAAAGACTCGGCGTGGTTAGAAAGTTTAACGTGGTTAGAACTTGCAAACCAGCTTTGTGACCATAATTAGCTTAAGACCACGCTGAGCCTACGCATATACAATGCACATGTAATTTAAATAAAATAGAAAATATAAAGCCGTTTATCCTTAAATTATAAATATCCTAGTTTATGGCAGTATATATACCGCGTATATGCGCTAAACAATAGCTATATAAAGTAATAGTAGTTAGTTATTAAAACATAGCCTATACATACGCGTAGCATATTCATAACAATAGTTGCACTATAACTTCTTCTCTATAACATTACAGCGTATGCTACGAGTATGTATAGCATAATATAGGCATAGGTCTTGTATATGCTGACAGAAAGAATAAGGCGAATTTCTATTACCAATTTAACTATTATATATGCTGTATATACGCTTACTATAAGCAATCTAATAATCGCAGACTTTAATAACCTATAGGTAGCCTCCACTACCAACCCTTCTGCCTTTGGCTATCACTATAGTAAGCATATATAGAGTATATGTATATACTATACTTATAAAGCCTTATAGGTCCAATTCTAAATCCTAATTCTAGTTAGGTAACTCCTAGTTAGTTATAGGATTATATATACACGGTATATACTTATAATAACTATAGCGCGCGCTGCAGCAGCTCTTACTAGAGGAAGATGTAAGTGTATATAGAGCCGCATATCTAGTGTATATGCTAACTATATATAGCCCTAACTGTTTCGGTCTAAGATAACGCGAGTATATACGGCTCTATATACTGCGTAGGTATATGCTAAGCGTATATTAGACCTACTTAATACCGCCTCTATACTCTCCTTAGTTAATACTATAGTGTATATTACTTATCTATACCCTATACGTAGCATATGCTAAGCCAAAGTTTAGGTGTAATATTATAGTTAACGGTACGTAGATATACGGCTATATTTTTACCGCTTAGCTAAGTATACGTTTTGCATATATGTAGCGCCTGCGGCTCTACTGATATGGCTATAGTATCGCTAGTATATCCGTAATAAGCACAGTGGTGCTTATATATACTACTATATTATTATAGCAGCTTGGTATATGCTTACTATATATAGTAACTAACCCGACCACTAATAACACATTAGTTAGAGAGCTGGTCGTAGGTGAGAAGTATATACTATATATATATAGCGTATATACGAGGCTAATATATTATAGTTCCCTAAAGCTGTTTGTTCTCTTTAGTGGCTAGTAAGATGCGAGATACTTATATAAGCCCAAATATGTCTATGCCTATATATCGCATATGCGTTGCTAATAGTGTCTATAGTTATAGCCCCTTGGGTTCTAGGATTTTAGAGTATATAGATACCTATACACTCTTTGCGTATATCCACTCTATGCCGCGTATACGCTTAGCCTAAGCTAATTAAATACAGTGCCTAGGACTAGGGGTTTACTACTTAATTTAGTAGGCAATTCTATCATAAGGTAAGAGCACTAGTGTCGCTTCTATATATACGCACTATACCCTAATATATATATCTATTTATTTATATACTTATTCCCCCTAAGTTTAATTTCAGACCCAAAGGCACTTATAGGCCTAAGGGTAGCGTATATAAAGAATAAGTACAGCTATTACTAGGGATACTGCCCGATTCCGAAACTAACGCTTAACTCTATATTTAGGAGACTAGAAAAGTTTAATTTAGTATATCCCCTATATATGCATTACTAAAACCACCACTTAGTTATATTGCTAGCTTATATATATATACCCTATATATATACAAACCCCTAATGTCTTCTACTAACCATAGGTTAATATACGCTTATGCTAGGCGTATGCTAATATAAGGGAAACAGTGTGTTAGCCCTACTACTCCCTCCACTAGCTTAAAGCGTAAGGTTAGTATTTCACCTGTATATATTTAGCATACGCTAACTATATACGCAGCGCGGCCTAACCCCCCTAGATAACTGTAAGGAGTCCCCCTTACCGTCTATATGCCGCTAGAGCGGTAGGTTTGCTTTGCATATATCCTATATATATACTACTAATATTTAGCATAGGGAGCAGAAAAACAATAGGCCGCTACTATAGTAGTAGTAAGAGCTTTGGTAAGTTTAGTTTATTCTATTACATATATTATGCTTATACTCTATATAAGCCACTCCTACCGTAGGTAGAACCTACCGCTTATCCTATATTACTGGTTAAGTCCCAGTATATACTGGGCCTGTATACTATATACACAATGTGCAATATACATGGTTAGAGTTTAGGCGGAGTTTAGTAAATAAATAGGCTAGGTATATACCCAATATAGGGCGCGGGGCTATAGGCCTATATTAATCAATTTTTTATTTATGGTGATGAAACTCTATAATACTTGCTCTGCGTATACCATATATATACGCCCTATATACTAATACCATACTCCTGCGCCCACTTCTTAAGCTCTGCTAGCTCCTTTACTTTATTATATACATCTTTAACCTATTTTAATTTATTAATTTATTACTCTATATTTTCTATATAGAGTATATATGCCTTCTTCTCTATCTCCTCCGTAGATAGGTTAGACCTATGCCTTTTACCTACAGTCCGGGGCGTTTAACTTTAAGATAGTAGGGGTAATATCTGTGCTGCATATATTATGGATATGTGCGACGTATCTAATATTAATATAATATTATTATCTGCTCTACTTATCTGCAATATAGTCTACCTACTAAATATAGTAGGTAATTCTATATTAGGTATATACTATAGATTAGGCTTAGGGGTATTAAATAGGTTCTAAGGATTTTAAGGAAGATTTAGTTTAGGATTTTTAGCTTATTATTTAGCTGCTTTCTACTATTTCTAGGCTGCTTAAGCTTAGCATCTACTTTATATTTACAGCGTATATATATACTTTGTTTCTATAGCTATACTGCTATCCACTTTAAGTTACTATAATTTCTCTATGTATTATCTATTCCTGTCTCTTTATATAGCTCTTATAGGTCGAATATTTCTTATATATAGAGTTTAAGCCTATACTAAAATGTTAGAATATGCGGTATATATACAGAGCGTATATATTTACCGTAGTACTATAGTAAGCATGTATAAGTTTTAACTAGTAAAGTTATTATCTTAAAAGTAACTACTTTTACTAATTCTAGTATGCTTTTATGCATATACCTACCACTTATAAGGGACCTTTGACTTTTCCTTTATAAGCCTAGCTAGTATCTATGTTTTCTTCTTGTTGTTTATCTAAGATATAAGCTCTAGATGTAGTATATATATATTTTATATACACTCCGTTAGTTTCTGCTCCGTCTCCGCTTCCTATATCTGCTCTATAATATATCTTACTTTATAGGTTAGAAAGCGCTTTATAAAGTTTCGTTTAATATATACTTAACAGAATATAAGTATATGCTAAAGGTGTTTATCCCATTTACAGAATGGGTTAATTGTATATAGGTAATCCCCAAAGCCTATATATTATTAGCATATGCTAGGTATATACGCAGCGTATACTTACCACCAGCTTATTTCTTATATATATTAACTATAGCCGTATAAAGTCCGGTTCCATAAATATATGCAAATTGTATAGATAATTGGGCAGTATTACTTAAAACCTTAAATACTAGCTAAAACATCTTTGTGTATACAGCACGTGTTTCTAAGTTTAGAAATGCGTATACCTATACCTTAATTCCTGTTATAGGTATTAGCCTGTGTATAGTATATATATAGCATAGGGCATATATACGTTTAGAATTCTTATCCTATCCTATAATTGAGAATAAATTTATTTTACCTTAAACTATTTTAAATAATAGGTCTATTTTGATATATGTTATATGTTAGAATACCTTAGCTTACGCGTATATATAGCATATAATAAGGAAATGCTTATTATTAAAGTTATAAATTGCCCAAATCTATTGCTCTATGTTCTCTTTATATTGGTTAATAGAGAACTCGCGTAGTATACCTGCTACGCTTAGGCTCTGTATATACTTAGCATATATCTAACCTATACTTACCTATATATACCGTCCCCTCTGGGAATTATAGCATCCTTTTCTTTTAAATTAGAGCAGTAATTTGATCCTTAATATTAAGACTATTATATACTATACGTAGTGTCTGCGCCCTATACTTTTTATATAGAGTATAATACTGTGGAGATAGGATAAATCGACCTATGCCATAGTAAGTAGTTTTATTCGCATATACTATGCATATACGGGGCATATATATAGTAAGGCTTAGGACTTCCACCTACCTTATTACTTTAACTATATTATTAGCAAGGTCAATTAGTAGCTTTATTAGGTATAGTAGATAATATATATAAGAATTCCGTGTAATAAGGCAAATATAAGGATACCGTGCCATATTAACAGGAATATAGTAATCTAACTATGTACCGCATATTTGGCTTACTACTCTACCTTAGCCTTGCGGATGGTTAAACCCTAATAGGCTTAGCATATATATAGCGTATATACAGTGTATATATTACCTACCACAATTTTTTCACTTTGACGTTGAATGTTTAATATAGGTATATTCTTTTTTAAGTTTCTAAACCCCATATTTAACAAGTAGATGTAGGTATTAAATATCTACCCTAGCAGTTGTTAATAATAAAGGCCAAGCAGGGTGCCATAGTTTAGTATTACTACTACTAGAATAACCAATAAACATTATCTATATATAATAAGCATATATCACGCATATGCTGGCCATATGCGCACTCTATATTAAGAAAACATTATTAGTCTGCTTTTACTATATACACATTCTTGTGTACTAGGATAGGTATACTACCGCCATAATTATAGAATACCGTTGTAGTAGCTATATATTATAAGTATTTACCTAATATATATAGATAATGCTTACTTCTCTATACTTTACTTAAGCTTTTTATTAACCTCTACTGCTTAGTATGGACAACTGCTACGCTTTTAGAGGTTATTAATTGATTTAAGCTTAACCCTATTATATATAGGGCATATACGGAGGATATCCTTATAAGCGTGCTCGCAGTGTTTAATGCTGCTATATTTAAACGCTTAATAAAATGCTTTTCTACTCTTCTAATTATTGTTTTCTCTAAGGAGTTGTAGTTATATAACTTTAGGGTTACTAGTTTTATAAAACGAAAATTAAATCTACTAAAGGCATAAGTACAGTATATACCTAGCATGTGTATTGCATACCTTTAATATATACTGCTTAATAACCTTATATACTATTTCTTTATCTGCATCTATAGATAGCAGAGGTATTACTTTATAGATAAAGTGTGCAATTTCTTCTTTTCTAGTTGCTAGATATTCTGGCATTACAATATAGTCTATTGCCTCTTGGACAATAACTTAGTGCTTGCTATTAGAGCTAATAAGTACTCTATAGTCTTAGAGTATACTCTGGATATTCTTAGTATATATATAGCCTATATATAGTGTTATATATAGTCTTACCTCAGAGAGACCTATATAAAATAGAACCCGCTATTATATGCTATCTTAACCCTTACCCTTCTTGCCCTCCCTATCCTCCTTATCTTTAATACTCTTTCTACTAATTGTATTATCTTAAGAACTATTGTCTTTATATTTAATATTAGGTACGCTCTAGTATACCTATGTATCCTTAGCATATACCTAGCATATAATTATACATACTGACTTATAGACCATTTAGCCACCCTACTATACTCTTATTTACTTTAGTATAGTTTTCACTTGTTATTGGTATAGTAAGGTATATATAAATGCGGTTGTATATATATAGGTATAGATATATGTATATATCTATATCTATGTCTTTAGGTATATGCGGAGTATATACTCTTGACATTTTGGTTTATATGTTCGCTTAAGTTAAATATAGCTACCGATGCGCGTTCTGTATGGGTAAAAGTGTAGTACCGCTGACCTTTTTCTGGGGGCTCCATCGGTAACCACGCTCAGCTTTCGCCGACCCCTATTAGTGACCACGTTCAACGTGTCCAAGACCACGATCAGCTGCGACCTAAAACATTCCGCATATGTCTTATCTTATAAATCAGACGCTCCGCAGAGGATTTGTTCCGTGACACGGGATAATACATAGACCCTTTAAAACGCCTGCAAACTCCTAAGCCAATTAGAATAGCGCCCTAACTCCTACCAACTCCTGCTAACTCCTAGACCAATTAAAACAGCGCACTAGTATTAGCCCCCTGCGCACCCCCTATCACCTAATAAAATCTTCTACAAAGCGTCTAAGAGCTTATAGGAGTCGCTTTGGTGAGAATCAAATGTTTTGGATCGCATATTTTAACTTTAACTAGCTCTACCAAGACCCCACTAACAGTTATCAATGCTTTATTCAATGCATTTCAATCTTAAGGTAATAATCTTTAATTCTATAGATATAAAAGCTAATTATAACGCAGTTAAAGGCATGAGATATATCATGCAAAACCTTGACCACGTTTTGGAATTGAATGTTTTTACCACCTATAAACCGTTCCTCCCACTACTATCTATACCACAACTATATTATGTCTACTTTTGTTGCTAGCCAAGTCCTATAACCTCCTACAAACTCCTGCGAACTTCTGCGAACTCTTAGGCCAATTAGATCACTTGTATACAGACCCTAAGGCGCGTCTAGCGTTGCTTCTCTATACACACCACCTGTTACTAATTAGAGCACAGCCAATTTGTATTCTTTTTAACTCCTATAAACTCCTACAAATTCCTGCAAACTCCTAAGCCAATTAGATGGCTAAAAAAAATCGCGATTATAGGAAGAAATGGTATAAAGGTCAGCAGAAGACTAGGGCAGGCGGGGCAGGCGGGGCAGAGGTTCGTCTACGCCCAACACTACAACCAAGTCATATTATGGTAATCAATTTAATGGACCTAGAAGAATTACCATCCATTATTAAGGAAGCTTGGCGTAAGGAAAATGTTCTATTATAGATGGCCGTTTTAGAAGCATGTCTTTAACAAATACTACAGTATATGAACCTAGGAGGCCGCCCTTAAACTCCTTATTTTAAACAGGTGCGCACCTTAAGACGTCTAATATTTGGTTTTGGTAATACACTTCTTATTACACGCACGGGTTTTAGAAAGAGTCTTATTTTTTATGCTTTTTTAATCTTAACAGGCAAGATTACTATCCAGTTAATCCCACTAAGCAAGCTTAGCGACAAACAGTTAGATAACATCTAGAAGCTTAATGGTTCCAATCTATATCTTATTAATTCCAAGAGTAGAAGGATAGATAAGGCGCTAATTATAAAAATAAAGGATGGTGTATATATACACATACTCCTTAGTCCTAAGCAGGCCTCATTAAAGTCTTTTTAGGATGTATTAAAGAGCACGGAACTACAGGCTAGGGTTAGTCTTATTACAATTAATAAGTGTTATCTAGTAAAGCAATGGGAAACGTTCCAACCAGCGTTTATAATGTTAGGCGAGCTACGGACAATACTTCATTAGGATGTAGTTTGGTTTAGTTGTTCTGCTATACTTAATAAGGAGGCAGAATAACTAGTTCTTAGTAACGCTGGTTTCCGCTCTATAGGTGACCGCATATATTAGACTAAGGTTATTAGGACTTTTATAGATCGCCCCAATATCTTAATCTGCGTACTACCGCTTAGTAAAGGCAAGGTGGATTTATAGGATGTACTATACTTCCTATTAGACGCATATATAGATTCAAATACCGCAGTCCTAGAGCAAATACCAAAGACGATTATCTTTATAGACGGTCGTCGGTCCATCTAGGAAGCAGCGGCATACCTCCAAAGAGTACTTCTTATAAAGACTTCAACCTTTGCACCTAATAAACAGTATACTACTAATGCTAATAGTAAAGCCTATTGCGTTACCAATGTGGTCCAGGTATATACTGCATATATTCAAGAGTATAATCATACTACTTAATATAAAGAGTTTAAGAAATCCTCATCATCTATAAGGATTATAGTGGCAACAACCTCTCTCAGCATGGGTATTAATGTCCCAGATGTTAAATAGGTAGGGCTTTAGAAGTTTCTAATTACAAAGAGTTTTATAGATTAATGGCAGCGTCTTAGTCACAGTGGACAGGGCTATGGTTAGACTAGCAAAGGTTACATATTTCTGCCGTATTAGGCCTTTAACACAGAAGGTGTTAATAAACCAGAAATTAAACAGCCATAGTCACAACCAGACGCACTTTAGAAGACCACTTATAGGCTATATTAGAATCGACTACTAGCTAATTAAGCAATAGCGCGTAGTCAACTAGCCAACGGCTATACGCCTAGCGACGTAAGTAACACAGAAAGTGTTTCCTCTTAGATATTAGCTTTAAGCTAGGCTCCTGCTCCTATTAACAAAGCTATAACAACTAAATTTTAGAATAAGGCAGAGATGTCTTATCGCGCTAGGCTGTCAGCTATATGGATAGAAATAATTAACGGTATATGCCATTAGAAGGCCTTTTTAACTTACCTTAGCAAGGACAAGTTACCACTATAAGTTTAGGTTACCCGCGTACCGCTAGATTAATGTTATAGTTATTATAATCCAGCACTGCTTCCAACTCTTACTTAGGCTCCGGATATCCTATAACCAATTGCTTAGCCAAAAAATAGTACGCGAGCTTATCTTACCCTAACTCTTATTAATAAATGGGCAACCACGCAGGCAGAAGCATTGTATAGTAGTATATACAGGCGCATCCCTATGCCGCCATCTGCGTATATAGATACAATATGCCGCTGGCAGCTTGCGTATATATATAAACTAGAACCAGACTTTTAGGACACGCTAACCTTTAATCATCTCTATGCTAAAGCTCCTCTACTTCAGATATAACCTTATAAAGAGGAATCTGGGTAACTGTTAGTAGAGTAACTTTAGTACTTTGTTAAGGAGGTTAACAATTTATATACTAAGATAAAGGATGCAAGACTTGCAAGAAAGCAATAATAGCAGCTATAGGAGTTATAAGGCCAGTATAGTCAGGAATCTCATACCAGTGCATCTAATTATGCCACAGCCATTCGCAAAAGGGATAATACCCTTACTACCCAGGTTGCAAAATGAGAGGCATTAAGGGCTGCATAAATACGCGCAATTGAGACGGCTAGAGTAAATAAGTGTACGTCGTTAGGTATAGCAAGAGATAGTACGCCGCCATTAACGTCACAACTAGGAGAATGGGTTAATAGTATTATTAGTATACTAGTATTGCCATTATTAACCTTACCTACCCCGCCTGATAACATATCCAAAGGTATTTAGCGTGCTATAAGACATCTTAAACAAGCTCGCATATTAGGAGAAGACGTCGCTAGGAATAGCCCTAATAGCAGCCAGTTAGATGTCCAGTAGCCAGTTGTTAATATATTAGATACTTAAAAAAGTGCAACTCCTAGTTAAAAAAGAAAAAGATAAAGGTATAATAGCACAGAGCCTACTACCCCATTAACACGTCAGTTGCCGTTAGCAGAAAGAGATCTAAATATAGGCAAAATACTAACCTTTACACCTGTCTCAAAGAGAGGGCGCGTAAGGCGTGCAACCTAAAAGGGAAACGAGAACTTTCGCATAGATATATAGACATTTAATTGGCCCAGGAGTTTATGGGAGTTTATAGAAGTTTATGCGCAGTTCTAATTGGCCTAGGAGTTTATAGGAGTTCGCAGAAGTTTATAGGAGTTTATAAGGATCCTATAGTAATTTAGAGAATTATTCTTATTGGTAAAGAAGACTGAATTAAAGGTGAATAATATTAAATCTCACCTAGCAACAATAACTTAAAACCTTATCTTTAAACTTATATCTATTAACCACCTCTCTAATTAAAGCTTTCTAAATAACTCCTCCTGCTATCTAGGTGCTCGCGCGCCCATCTAATATCCTCCTTAATGAGGAGAGAATGCTTATAGCCACAGGCCCACTTCCTCATCACCAGCTTTATTCCGGCAGGTTTTGTTTAGAGACGCTATAAGCATTAGTAATAATAACTATCAACTATAAAATATAACTAACTGATTTAAATAGCCCTTCCCCCCGTCGCCGCCGTCCTCGCCCTCCCCTCCTAGCAGCAGTAGCAGCAGCAGCAGTAACAGCAGTAGCAGCAACAGCAACAGCAACAGTAACAGCAGCGATAGCACCACTACTACCGCTGCTAGCGCTGCCGCCGTCGCCCACCGCTGACAACAACGACGATGACGAATGGTTTAGCAATAGGGAGTTGGGAGAGGAGCCGTAAGTATTAATAACTGTGTAGTATGTACTTAGCTCATATATATTTAGACTACCACCACCATTACTATCACCAGCTCTGGCCCCGGCCCTAGCCCCGGCTCTGGCTCCTGCCCCCACTCCCGCTCCCGCTCCCGCTCTAGCGCCCACGCTTACTGCCGCGCTTACCGCCGCCCTGCCCGCCCTTACCTAGGCGCAGTAGGCCGCCTTATAGCGCGCCAACCCCGTCCGCCTGCCGTGGGCTTGGGGCCCCCGCGGTAAGACGGCTGCCGCGTACGCCCCTACCGCCTAAGGCAAATGGTGGTTGCAGTCGGCGGCGGGGTTAGTAGCTATAGGGCCAAATAAGCAGAGAGACTGGGGCCATATTAGCCGGATAATGGAGACGGAGTTAGGGGTAGAGTTAGTAGGTGGTAAGCGATGCACTGCCTACTAAGCCTCGGGTAAGGAGTGTTGGGTATACTCTGAAAAGGGTGTATAGTAGGTAAGCAGGCCTGGGGACACCTGCGCTCGCTACTGAGTAGCGGCCCGCTCCAGCGGGTGCAGCCTCTTAAGGCGTAAGTGTAAGGACCCTAAGGATCCCTCGCCCCCACCTCCTAGGCCAAGGTCTTTGGCGGCGTATAAGCCGTCTAGTAGTCCACCACCAGGTCCTGGCGGCAGTGGCATTGCGGCGTAAGGAGGAGGGGGGG
>Ga0307507_10002289_pt1 | contig 40777 bp, 11 predicted proteins | sample 7_EM_MG_FD_207223 | JGI IMG/M metagenome (GOLD analysis project Ga0307507, IMG submission 207223) | Populus trichocarpa ectomycorrhiza microbial communities from riparian zone in the Pacific Northwest, United States - 7_EM | ecosystem: Host-associated > Plants > Roots > Unclassified | place...
AGTACGTGCAGAGGGTCAACGAGGTAACTGTAACTGTGTATTATTGACAAACGATGTCGTGTGAGGATCTATGTACAGGAGACGAGGCAGGTATATATACGTGTTGCTCAGGGGTCAGGCCCGTGCTCATGCATACGCGTAGCCATAACAACGCGTCAGGTCAGTGCCGTGACAGTACATCCCCCTTCCTAAGGCGAGCTCCTGTGAGCCAAGTGACGGCAGTAAAAACACAGAAGTAAAAAAAAAACAGACACATATATCCTTGTCCTTCCAGTCCTTACAGTCCTCGTCCTTCCAGTCCTTAAAGGTCCTCGTCCTTATAGTCCTTAGACCCTTCTACCTATATCCCTACTACATCGCTCTCCGCTAGCACTCGTCTTGAGTGCTAGATACAATGTAAAGCTAAGGCGAAGGAGCGAAACTAATATAGAAAACGGAGGAGATGAAAAAAAATGTAACCGCGGGGCGTATTGCGGATATTGACTCTCGAATGGCTCGGGGTTGCGGAGATTAAGGTTAAGGTATAGACTCAAAAGGCTCAGAGTACGGAGATCGAGGTTGAGGTATAGATTTGAAAGGCTCGGAGTACGGAGATCGAGGTTAAGGCGTAGATTCTTATCGCGGTAAACTTGAAGTATATCGTTGTTGAAGATGAAGACGGAGAGACGGAGACAGGGATGAGATCGGTAACCTATAGTCTTACACTGTAATCAAGACACGAGGAACATAGCCCGCAGGGTATCTCCCTGTAGCCGGCTTGGAAACTTGGGACGGAAGCAGTAGCTAGGAATGGACTTGGAGACGGAGAGATCGGTAACCTATAGTCTTACACTGTAATCAGGACACAAGGAATATAGCCCGCAGGGTGTCTCCCTGCAGCCGGCTTAGAAACTCGGGATGTGAAGCAGTAGCATGGCTAGAAACAGACTTGGAGGACACTACAGTCAAAACACGAGAAATATAGCCCGCAGGGTGTCTCCCTGCAGCCGGCTTGGAAACTCGGGACGTGTAGATACAGGGAGGAGGATATCGGCTCAGGAACTCGAATGGATTTGACAGAGATTTTACTGGGTTAGTGTTAACGTGGAACGAGGGTAAGAATCCCGCCTGGGGTAGGGTTGTAGCTTTGGAACGTAGCTTTGGAACGGTGGAAACGAAGCCCTACTAGGGGCGTAGGTGATGACACGACATACTGTCACAGTACGTGCAGAGGGTCAACAAGGTAACTGTGACTGTGTATTATTGATAAACGATGTCGTGTGAGGATCTATGTACAGGAGACGAGGCAGGTATATATACGTGTTGCTCAGGGGTTAGGCCCGTGCTCATGCATACGCGTAGCCACAACAACGCGTTAGGTCAGTGCCGTGACACCTCCTGTGCTTTCCTTTTTATAATTACCCTCCTTTCTAATAAGCAGATTATTTACGTGTCGCGGTTATTAGGTTATAGTAATAATATTTTTAATATCCGTAACTTACCAATATTATCCGCCTTATTAGCTATTAAGGACTCTTAATTAGCTACTATATAGGTCTCCAGCTTCTGTCTAGCCTTAGGAACAGTTGTAATATTAATTCCCTTAGCTAGACTATCTATTTCATTAACGTCTTCCGCTGTAAGTTTAATATGGTTGTACGTAGATGCGCTAAAGAGATCTTCTAGCTCTTTTAAAGAAGGTAGCTCCTTACCCTCGTTATCCTTATTACTGCGATTATTTCTGTTATCTAATAATTGTTAAGCAAGGCCGTTTTATAGAGGGGAAGTGTATACCTAATTTATAAGGTGCTAGTTAATCGCCGACTTTACTAGCTTTATTACTAGTGTTATTACCGGCTCTGTCTCCTTCGGCTTCCAAGTCTAGGTTGGCTATACTATCTTTAATAACTATTAGATCCGCTGCTAGCCGTTAGGTATACATGTTTATAGCTACTAGGAGAATAGGGAGAGAGTAATAGGGTAATTATTAGGGGTAATTACCTTAACTACTTCCTCTCTTATAGGCATCCCTATAGACATCTTTATCGTTATCCTTGTTATCCTTGTTATAATTATTCTTGTAGTTATAGTTAGGGTCTATAGGCGCTTTATTAGACGGAATCTCCAAACTAAGGTTTTATGTAGAATAACATACCTAAGATTAGCCAGGCTTAATACGCCCTAGGATTATTTCTTAGGGGGAAATAAGGTATTTTATACTTCTTCTAAGGTACGCTGCTTGTGCCTTCTTTAGAAGCTGTAACTATATTATACTAGGGCGAGGCTGTCGATTTTCTAGGGGGACCAGTGTAGAAATTGTTATTATTAAGCAAAATTTTAGGAGGGATATGAAATAAAGATTAAGATGGTGCTAACGTTACTATAGCCATTGTTGTTGTTCTTGTTATTAGAGTTACTATTATCTCGTGCCTTTCTAATAGCCCTAAAGGGGGGATCACGCTAGGCTTTTAAGTGTACACTAGTCCCCTCTTTGCCACTAGCTCTTATCCGCATTATCTATACCAGAATAACTCTACCAGCTCTATAGCGAATTAAAACATATAATCTACGCTCTATTGGCAATTGCCGTTTATAAAGCATAAAGGTTTTTACGGGCTCAAACTCTATCGCAAGATTAACGCCTATTAGGAAACTGTGATTAAGACTTAACCAACCAAGCTAGCATATTCGGCCTCTAATAGGGGCATTGTACTAAGCCTCCTTATTAAGGAGGTTAGTGGCAAAGTACCTCCTTTACCCTTATTCCTTAAAGTTAGGGCTAGCGCTAACGTGTCCATTTTCTAACACGATTATACCAGTAAACTGGATCTTCTATACTAGATCCTCTACAAGACCATAGTTCCTAAGGTTAGATAGGGGGCGTGCTATAATTTTACTATAAGCATTAAAAGACACTCTAAGTAATAAGGGCATCCTTAAATCTCTCCCTAGGATCCTTAGTTGCAGTGCGGAGCTTAAAGCCGCTCCTTAATCTCTAAAATATGCGCAAAAGCCTCGCTTTTACCCTTTCCCATAACCAGATGTCATAAACGACATAAGGGGGTAGATAGCGTAAGTAGATTAGGCGATTACACCTATATCTATTTCACTGCGCCCTTTTAGCTAATGCAGCTACCGTATAAAGTCCGTCTCCGTTAGGAGATTAAATGCGCAAATTTTCCTCCAGTATTTATTAGCTAAGAGCAAGATTATAACACCAACTCTACTAGACGCCAGGCTGTACTACTAGATAGGCCGTTTACCTCTAGATTCCGCCTTGCAAGTCTTAGGTCTATATAAGGGATATTTCTATATAACCCGCGCCTTCTTAGCTAAATAGGGGACTAAATTAGACTAAAGCCTGGCGGCTTCTCTGATCGCAATTTAATCCTCTAATTATTAGGCAAAAGTAAGATCTAAGTCTAGGTAGAGAAGGCGCTAAGAAGAGCAAAGGCTTCTAGCTTCTAGCGGCGCAGCTTTAACTAAGCTAAGTAATTAGCATTAACCTATAGTTGTTTTGCTAAGGACCCACTTTAGCGTCCGGCTTTGCCTTTATTGTAACACTGTAATGTAATACTGCCTAACATGTCCGTAGCTTGCAGCAGCTATAACCCGTGCAGTCTATAGCTAGGTAGTTCTCAGCACAGTCCTATAGCCATTTATAGCTATACCAATAGGGATTAAGTTATAAATTCTATAACTTAAGGTACTTAGGGCCAATAGCATACAGCCCATTTTAGGGAGAGGATGTCTATATAATCAAGTAGGGTCGCTGGCTAAAATGCAATAAGATATAAGGTAACTAGGAGCTGTCTAGTAATATAAGGGAGCTTACAGCGGAGAGGGACCAGGCGCTATTGCTCTAGGAAGGAGACTCTCCTAAAAAAATAAAGCAGGCAGTATTACTAATATAGTAATTCCTACAGATCCCGTCAATTGGCAGCTGCAGGTGGTAGCTCCCTAGAGGCAAAGGAACGACCTAAATAGAAGAGGGGAAAGCTTTAAATATCATAAATATCCGCACGCGTAAGTGGGACAAGTCTCTTAAGGTTAGGCTACGGAAAGAACAAATAGCCATCGCTACTCCAGCGGCGAGAATAGAAAGAGCCGTTTTATCTATTACCATAAAGAGAGTATAAGGGAGGAAGTCGTTAGAGAGCCTAAGAGGCGCTATACTACTATTAGTCTAAGACACGGAAATTAAGGGAAGTGGCAGGGCTTGTATATACGCGGACGCTAATGGGGGAGTAAAATGGCTTAGGGGCGGAGCGAGGAGGCTTAGCCAAGGCGATAATATCCAATAAGGGGGATGCGCGGCGTTAGTGAGGAAAGAGAAGGTAGAGGAAGGAGAGTAAAACGGCAAGTAGAGGACGCTTTTATGTAATAAGGTCAAAGCACGGGCTAGGATAAAGCGGCGGGCCAGTAAGCGAGGGCGCGTTGCCTGTAAAGGAAACATCTATTTCCTAATGCAGATTCACTCTCACAGATATACCTAATAAAATTCTTTACTTGATTTTAAAAGGTCCTAGTCTAATATAGTTTAACTTCTTGCTTAGTCGTCAACTCTTAAAATTTTTATGTAATAGCTATACTTTATCTCCCTCCTTAAGATCTGGTCCCTCAGATCTCTTAGTATTATAGTACTTTTTCATTTGTTCTTATACTAGTTTAGCTGTTTCTATAAGGTCTATATAAAGATTTATTAACGTCTCCATTCTTTGCTTAGCTGTGCTACTCGTCCTTTTTACTTAATGTGGCGATAGCGATATTCTTAGCTTATACCCGTAATTCGCCTTAAATAGTAATATCCCCATTCCTTCTTGTGGTATTGTATTATATGCAAACTATATAACTGGTAATAATAATACCTAATTATTCTGTGCGTGGTTAATATAATGCCTTAAATACTGCTCTAGTGTCTGGTTTAGTCTTTCCGTTTATCCGTCCGTCTGCGGATAATATACTATAGATATTACTACGCGAACTCCTTATTCTGCCAGAAATACTTCCTAAAATACTGCTATAAATCTTAGATCTCTGTCTAATATAATCTTATTTAGTACTCTATGTCTTGCAAATACTTCCTTTATATAGATTCTAGCGATATCTTTTGCTAATATCTCTTTAGTGTATGCTATAAAGTATCCCTACTTTGTTAGCTTGTCCACTATCACTAAAATCGCGTTATAATCTTATCCTGTAATAGGATCTCTTAACTTTGGTAACTTAATAATAAAGTCCCATAATATGACTTCCTATAGTCTTCCTAGTATTTTAATAGGTTGTAGCCCTCCGTATAGCTTATACCTTGTTAGTTTATTTCTTTAGCAATCTAGATATTCCTTTATAACTTATCTTACTAGTCCCCAGATTCCTTAAATAATGTACTCTTTTTAAAGTCTTAACACTAAGCCTATAGCTCCGTTGTGTCCTTATGTTATTTCTTTATGGAATTCCTTAATAAATTCTTCTGTAATAGACTTAGGCATATACGTTGCTTCTCTGTTTTTATATTACTCTAAGTCTGGATCCTCTATCTGCGCTTCTTAAATCTTCTATATCTAATCACTCTCTAGTAATTTATGGATCTGACTTTCTTTAGTTGCTATAATTTTTGGATAATTGTACCTAATTAATCTATCTTAATCCTTTCGCAATAAAGCTCCCGATAGCTTTTTATTACTTTATAATTCAGCCCTTCTACTTAGAGCGTCTGCTTGTACATTGTCTGTACCTTTGGTATACTGAATTTCAAAATAGTATTTTATAAGCATTTCCGCCCATCTAACCTGTCTTTAATTGAGTTCCTTTATTGTTAGGAATCCTATAAGGTTCTTATAGTCCGTCTTAACCACAAATAGTTTCTCTGTGCCTTATAAGAATGCTCTCTATTCTTTAAGTGCTGTAACTATACCTAACAACTCCTTGTTGTAGATATTATAGTTTAACTCTAGTGGTGTTATCTTTTAACTATAGTATGCCACTAGGTGCTATCCACCTTGATGTTTCTATATAAAGTATGCCCCTAGTGCAAAGTCTAATGTATTTGTTTTTATAACTGTCTCTAAACCTAGTTGATAGACCTTAAGAACTGGCTCCTAGGTAAACAACTCTTTAATTCTTTTAAATAGTTCTTATTGCTCCTTTCCCTATGCCTATAGTTCTTTTTTCTTTATTAACCGCGTAAGTGGCTTAATATCCTTTAACTATTACGCTATAAACCTTCTACAATAATTGCAAAACCCTAGGAACGATTTTAACTGCGTAACGTTCTTTAGTTCCTGCCAATTTACTATAGCCTTAATCTTTTTTGGATCTATGCTGAGTTGGCCTAGTTTAATAATAAATCTAACGAAATTGGTCTTCTGGGTAAAGAACTCGTATTTCTTAATTGCTACTGGCATCTGTTCTTCTTGTAGTCTCTTTAAGACCTACTTAACGTGTTCTCTATGCTCTTCCTTACTCTCTAAGTAGATAATAATGTCGTTAAGGTATACTATAATAAATTCATCTAGGTGTTCTCCTAATATACTATTAATTCGCTTCTAGAACGTTGCTAGTGCGTTTATAAGCCTAAACTGCATAACTAATGGCTTATATAGTCCTTCCTTTGACCTAAAGGCTGCCTTTTATTTGTCGCCTTCCTTAATCCTAATCTGATAGTATGCCTACCTTAGATCTATCTTTATAAAGATCTTTGCGTTGCCTATCCTGTCTTAGATCTTGCTAATTAAGGGTAAAGGATACCTATCCTTCCTAGTAATGCTGTTTAACTGTCTATAGTCTATATATATCCTAAGTTTTCCGTTTTTCTTTGGGATGAATAGTACTAGGTATTCTACTGATGACTATAACGGTCTAATATATCCCTTACGTAAGTTTTCCTAGATAAACTCCTTAAGCGCTACTAACTCTGTTTTAGTAAGCTTGTAGATTAGAAAGAACTTTAGATTTATTCCCTCTTCTAATTCTATTTTATGGTCCTATACTATATGCTCTAACAGCTTTTCACTTTCTAGTAACCATAACTTTTTACCATACTTATGGTATCTCTTTAGTATATAACTTAAGCCGCGCTTAGTCTCTTTATATATCGCTCCAATTTAGTACTATACCAACTTGGTTTACTATCGTACTTTGCGCTGTTAAGTATTCTTAATATTAACCTAACCTGTAACCTAATCAATCTTTGGATTGTACTCCTATAACTAAGGCATTTCTAGTATCGCCTTGTCCTGTCCTAATAGTAGGATATTAAAAGACATTCTAACTGGTCTCCCTTTAATAGTTAACTAAATAGGTCCTGTTTTGAAATTAATAATACCTCCTCTATAGGCTATCTGATCTCCTGAAATTGTTATAAGTGGATATAGGTATTTCTTCTATCTATATAGTAACCCTATCCTTTCCACTGCCTTTAGTAATATGTGGTTCCTAGTTGCTTTACTATCTACTAACGCTTTAAACTGCTAATCTTGCCATTTAACTCGTAAATTTAGGTGTTGTCCTTAAATTCCTTTAAGGGTCTAAGGCTCTAATACTAGTTCCCTCTAGTCCTATGCGCCTCCCCTTTTCCTAACTATTAGCTGCTAGATCCTGCCTGTATTTAGTCTAACTTAGGCCAATACTTAGTGTCGGGAATTAGGCAAGCGGTCGTCACATAACGCCGCGGCACTAGCGTGGCAAGAAGTCTTAAGCTCCTCGCCCTTCCTTATTCCAATAAAAAGAAGCTATTAACCATCATCACTATAACCTACTCGAGTAGTTATTATTGGTAAGTCACCCTGTGTGACTAACACTAATTAGTGGTTAAACACACAGTTAACTATAGAGCAGCTAGGTTATTAACAGAAGAGATAGTCTTATACAGGGGTTCCCGGTAATACTATGCTACCTTAGGCTTACGGAAAACCAGTAATAGAAGTGTCACTAAGTACTAGGAGATACTAAGTTGCGTCTATTACGTAGAACAATCGCGTTTATAAAGATTTAGTTAAGTACTTTAGGTTAGAAGTGTTACTAAACCTAGGGTCCCAAGTTAATATCCGAAACGCGTTAACTACGCCTTAAATTGCCTACCTTTTAATAGCAAACCTACGAGATCCTATAAAGCCAAAAATCCTACCTACCTTTAACGTACGACACCCCGTCAATTCTATTCCTATTATAGTGTTAACCTACCTAAAGAAGTATAAGAATGACATTAACCCAGAGATATAGAATAAAGATATTAACCCTATAAACGCTAAGCAATAGGACCTAAACGGATTCTTACTATACTATATAGCACAATATACAGACAGCGAATACAATAATACTGTGCTATAGTATTGCATAAAGGAGGACTTTGTTGGATGGACAAAGGAAACATAGGCCCTTGCGAAAAAGAATATTATATAAAACTTCTGTAACTTCCTTTAGGAGAACGGAGTATTTGTCCCTATAGATAGAGACACTATTAGAGATAATATTTAGGAGTAAATTATTAACGTAAAAGAAGAGCACAAATGGACTCTATAAGAGATTAAGCACTAACTATGTAATATAAAGAAGCTTAACTTATAATAGAATCCAAATAATATACCAATAGAGACACGTTCTAATTCTATTACTCCAGGTATGAGTTCTTATATGCTATACCTATTACTCCCACTAATTCAACCTGTAACTTTAACTACTACCCCCTAAGAGCAAGCGCAAGACCCCCTTACTTCGCAATTTAATAACCTTTAAACTCTGCTATAGGAAGATTAGGTACTACGTGTAACGGAACCTTGTAGTAGGAACTACGGTGGGTTCTGTTAATGGGCTGGGTATGTAGGTATGAACAAAATCAACAACGTAATAATAACTGGTGGAGTGGTTGCCTAACAGATTAACTCTAATTATATTCTAAGATTCACTACAAGGAGAGAACTATCTACGGTAGGGACTGAGGTCCTTTAAATACACAACCGTACTCCTAAGAAATCCTCTCTTGTATGTGAGGTACGTGTTATATATGTTATATATGGCGTACACTGTGTACTCCTCGTATACTGCGTATAACGTTATATGACTCACTTACTATTCCTTATTATATGGTTCCACCAGATCTATTTTAGACCGTGCCTATATTAACTAACTAGCTTCCACTGACTCCTCTCTAAGTAGTTATAACACCGTACTTAAAGCGTCCGTAATACTATCTCCCTCCTCTTTATCTTCGTTCTTAAAGATTCCTAATATCTCTAAGTTGTCCACTAGAGGTGTAATGTCCGTTTAATTAGTCTAGTTAATATCTGTACTTATTATAGTTAAAGCTTCTTCTTCTTTATAAGCGCAGTACTATGCTTGTACCGTGGCTGCCATACTATTACTTAGTGAGATAATGCTGTTTCCATATTCTTATTGCGCAAAGGCGGGGTTGGTGTGTGTTATGCTAGTAAGTCCTTTGTCTTAACAACCCTTATTTTACTCAGAGTGTACTAAAGCAAACGTTTAATTGTCCTATGATGTTTGCTCTATTTCTGACGCTAAGTATGCGCGTCCTATAACTCTTAATAGTCTTTAAGTTCCCTAAGTAACTTATTATAGGGTCTCATATTTAATCTACCGCTGCAAAGCTTAACAGTAAGCTCTTAAGCGCCTTGGATGAGCTTTGTTGTTTATAGGAAGTAGAGTAGAAGGCTATAGCTACTTAATAGCGTGCCCTTAAAGCCTGTTTATCTACTTCTACCTGTTTTTTTTGTCTTAAACTTGTCCGTAAGAAGGTCCGTTCTAAGGAGTGGAAACTTGTTTAATAGGGTTTGTCTAAGCTAGGTAATAAAAGGATTAACTTTCCTCCTATAAGGGAAACAACTCTAAGTAGCTTAGCAATTGCTCCTCTTAGGTCCCCCTTAGGCGATTTATTTTTTAGTGATTTTTCTTTATTAATGTTGCCTAACCTACTTTCTTCTAATACTCCTGTACCTTTCCTATAGCATTCCTTAGGTTGCTTAGTGGTTTTTAGGTAGTCTTATTATAGCCTATCCACTTTACTTTATACTATATTTTGTTATCTACATCCTTATGACTAATAATCTTTAAAACTTACTATTTGTCTTCCTCTTATCCTCTATATGTGTCTGCCTTATAGACTAGTGGCTTGACATTTCTGTGTGCTGGTTTTAGCATTGCGATATACTATATAGGGTAGATTTTCATTTTAGCTAGTAGGTTTAACTTATATGTAACTAATGAAATTCTTTACTTAACTTTGAAAGGTCCTAGTCTGATATAGTCCAACTTCTTGCTTAGTCGTCGACTCTTGAAGTTTTTATATAGTAGCTACACTTTATCCCCCTCCTTAAGATCTGGTCCCTTAGATCTCTTAGTATTATAGTACCTTTTTATTTATTCTTATACTAGTTTAGCTGTTTCTTTAAGGTCTGCATAAAGATTCATTAATATCTCTATTCTTTGCTTAGCTGTGCTACTCGTCTTTTTTGCTTAATATGGCGATAACGATGTTCTTGGCTCGTATCCGTAATTCGCCTTAAATGGTAATGTTCCCATTCCTTTTTATGGTGTTATATTGTATGCAAACTGTGTAACTGGTAATAGCAATACCCAATTATTCTGTGCGTAATTAATATAATGCCTTAGATACTGCTCTAGTGTCTAGTTTAGTCTTTCTGTTTATCCGTCCGTCTGCGGATAATATGCTGTAGATATTGCTGCGCGAACCCCTTATTCTGCTAGAAATACTTCCTAAAATGCTGCTATAAATCTTAGATCTCTATCTGATATAATCTTATCTGGTGCTCTATATCTTGCAAACACTTCTTTTATATAGATTCTAGCGATATCTTCTGCTAATATCTCTTTAGTGCATGCTATAAAGTATCTTTATTTTGTTAGCTTATCTATTATTACTAAGATTGCGTTATAATTTTGTCCTGTGATAGGATCTCTTAACTTTGGTAACTTAATAATAAAGTCCTATAATATGACTTCCCATGGTCTTCCTGGTGTTTTAATAGGTTATAGCCCTCCATACGGCTTATGCCTTATTAGTTTGTTCCTTTAGCAATCTAGACATTCCTTTATAACTTATTTTGCTAGTCCCTAGATTCCTTAAATAATGTACTCCTCTTAAAGTCTTAACACTAAGCCTATAGCTCCGTTATGTCCTTATATTATTCCCTTGTGGAATTCCTTAATAAATTCTTCTGTAATAGACTTAGGCACATAAGTTGCCTCTCTGTTTTTATATTGCTCTAAGTCTAGATCCTCTACCTATGCTTCTTAGATCTTCTATATCTAATTACTCTTTAGTAACTTATAGATCTAACTTTCCTTGGTTGCTATAATCTTTAGATAATTATACCTAATTAATCTGTCTTGATCCTTTTGTAACAAAGCTTCTAATAGCTTTTTATTACTTTATAGTTCAGCCTTTCTACTTAGAGCATCTGCTTATGCATTGTCTATACCCTTAGTATATTGAATTTTGAAATGGTATTCTGTAAGCATTTCCGCCTATCTAACCTGTCTTTGGTTAAGTTCCTTTATTATTAGGAATCCTATAAGGTTCTTATAGTCCGTCTTAACTATAAATGGTTTTTCTGTGCCTTATAAAAATGCTCTCTATTCCTTAAGTACTGTAACTATACCTAACAACTCCTTGTTGTAGATATTATAGTTTAACTCTGGTAGTGTCATCTTTTGACTGTAGTATGCCACTGGGTGCTATCTATCTTGATGTTTCTATAGGAAGCACGCCCCTAGTGTAAAGTCTGATGCATCTGTTTCTATAACTGTCTCTAGACCTGGTTGATAGATCTTAAGAACTGGCTCCTGGGTAAATAACTCTTTAACTTTCTTAAACAGTTCTTATTGTTCCTTTCCCTATACCCATAGTTCTTCTTTCTTTATTAACCGCGTAAACGGCTTAATGTTCTATAACTACTGCGCTATAAACCTTCTGTAGTAATTGTAAAACCCTAGGAACAATCTCAACTATATAACGTTCTCTGGTTCTTGCCAATTTACTATAGCCTTAATCTTCTTTGGATCTATGCTAAGTTAGCCTAGTTTAATGATAAATTTAATGAAATTGGTCTTCCTGGTAAAGAACTTGCATTTCTTAATTACTACTAGCATCTTTTCTTCTTGTAGTCTCTTTAAGACCCACTTAACGTATTCTCCATATTCTTCCTCACTCTCTAAGTAGATAATAATGTCGTTGAGGTATACTATAATAAATTCATCTAAGTATTCTCCTAATACACTATTAATTCGCTTCTAGAACGTTGCTGGTATATTTATAAGCCCGAATTATATAACTAATAGCTTATATAGTCCTTCCTTTAACCTAAAGGCTGCCTTCCATTTATTACCTTCCTTGATTTTGATCTGGTGGTACGCCCATCTTAGATCTATTTTTATAAAGATCTTTGTATTACCTATCCTATCTTAGATTTCGCTAATTAAGGGTAAAGGATACCTATCCTTCCTAGTAATGCTGTTTAACTGTCTATAGTCTATACACATCCTAAGTTTTCCATTTTTCTTTAAAATGAATAGTACTGAATATCCTACTAATGACTGCGACGGTCTAATATATCCCTTTTATAAGTTCTCCTGGATAAACTCCTTAAGCGCTACTGACTCCGTTTTAGTAAGCTTATAAATTGGAAAGAACTTTGGACTTATTCCCTTTTCTAATTCTATCTTATGGTCCTAAGCTATATACTCTAACAGCTTTTCACTTTCTGGTAACCATAACTTTTTTCCATACTTATGGTATCTCTTTAGTACATGACTTAAGCCTCACTTAGTTTCCTTATATATCGCTCCAACTTAGTACTATACCAACTTGGTTTGCTGTCGCACTTTGCGTTATTATATATCCTTAATATTAACTTAACCTGTAACCTAATTAATCTTTAGATTGTACTTCTATAACTAAGGTATTCCTAGTATCGCCTTATCCTGTCCTAATGGTAGGATATTAAAAGACATTCTAACTAGTCTCCCTTTAATAGTTATCTAAATAGGTCCTATTTTAAGATTAATAATGCCTCCTCTATAGGCTATCTGATCTCTTAAAATTATTATAAGTAGATATAGGTGTTCCTTCTGTCTGTGTGGTAACCCTATCCTTTCCACTACCTTTGGTAATATGTGGTTCCTTATTACTCCACTATCTACCAATGCTTTAAACTACTAATCTTACCACTTAGCTCTTAAATTTAGGTGTTGTCCTTAAATTCCTTTAAGGGTTTAAGGCTTTAATACTGGTTCCCTCTGGTTTTATGCGCCTCTCCTTTTCCTAATTGTTAGCTGCTTGATCCTGCCTGTACTTGGTCCAACTTTAGCTAATACTTAGTTTGTTTCTTTTCCTCTACATACTATAGATAAGTGTTCTCTAGGCACTCCTACCACTATTGTTTGTCTAGGCATTCTTCCGTAAGGAATCTTCCTAGTTAAAGTGTTAAGTCTTCTTGACCTTGTACTTCTACTAGGTGCCAACTATATATATACTTAGCATTCCTGAACTGCTTTTCCTTTAGTGCCTAATATATTCTTACTAGGTACTTCCGGTTCTTATCTTTAGGTGCTCTATATATGTTATACGTGTCATCCATATAAGCTATCTACGATAGTGTATAATGTGCTGTATGTTTTGGGTTAACTCTTAGTTTGTCTTCGTCCTTAAGTTTAAATCTATACCTAGTTAACCTGACCACTAGTATCTCTGCTGTAGGTACTGAGATTTATTACTTACTTCTCTAGTCTCTAGACCTCTCTTCTAGGTTCCTTAACATTATAATTAATACTCCTTTAATGTAACTTATGCGTTTTTCTATAATAGGTTGATCTTAGACAACTTTTTTATTTAGCCATATATAAAAGTCTTCCCATTTGTTATTATGTTATTGCCTATACCACTTTCCATATAACTGGTTTAGTGTATATGGTCTATTCGTTAGAAAATACCTTGTTATCGCTGTATTGTGACATCCTTTAGTATACCTTTCTTCAAACCTGGTTAGGATATCTAGATCCTCTTCTTGTTCCAGTTTGTTTAACTATTTTACCCTAGGTGTCCCTACACTCAGCCTATTAGTAACTCTTTATATAGGTGCTCTGTCCCTTATATGACCTAGTATAGCTAATCTTTTATTTAGCTTTTGCTCTTACTATATAATGATTCTTGTCCTAAACTTATCCATAATTTCTTGTTTTCTGCGTCTTGCAGCTAGATCCTCGTAGTCATCTTGCTTTTTAATCTAGATATTGACTTTTTAATCTTTAGGCTGAACACTACGTTTACCTAGAATTGCTAACGTTCTTATTTATTCCCCAAACTTATAGTTCTTGAACTTATATCCTATACTTATTCGTTTATTACTGAACTAAGTTACTACCCTTTCCTATTGGTTTTTATCTATTGTAGGTTCTTAAGTATATCTTATCTTGTCTTAAGAATCTTAAGCTTCTCTTATCTCTTCTTAAGAATCTTAAGCCTATAGCCTTTTGCCTTTATCAAGTAATGAGCTAGCACTAGTAGTTATCTACTTGCTTAGTTTCTTCTAAACGTTACTCCTATTGTCTTATAAAGCGATAAAAATTATATCTAATGGTGTTATAACATCCATTACTAAACCTTGTTTAGTAATGGTCTCAGTCTCTGCTTCTGTTGTGTTATTAAGGTTTAAGTGCTCCTAGTTAGCCTCTTTTTTGTCCTTATTACTGTTAATTAATAAGTACTCTGACTCTATTATTATTACTGCTAATCTTTGTCCATATATTACTGTAATATCTTAATCTAGCTTATAGAGTTAATCTTATTTTTTATCTAACTCTCTAGTTCCTTGGAGTTCTTTTAACTCTGGCTCCTATAGCCAATAGCTTGCGCCGTACTTAGTGTCCTTATAAATTTGGTATGTGTTGTTGTAACAATACGCAAAACTGTTAATTAAATACTCTTTTGTTCCTTATAGTGCACCATCGTCCCTTTATATGTATATGCCATCTACTAGTCTGGTTCCCTTTACCGCATAGTTACTCTAACCACCTCTATAGTCTCTGGTAAAATAACCCTATTTTCTGTAATTTATATAAGCTCTATTTTTGAACCATCTTTCTTGCTATAGAGTCCGCCTAAACGTTTTCTGCTGCTAAGATCCCTGGTTTAGCCTCTGCTCCTTGGTTTTTTAATTACTTAATCCTTAACCTCTGGGTTTCTATAGTTTCTTTTCCCATCTTTAGGTTTCTTTGGTACCACTTAGGTCCATTAGCTCTGCGCCATTCTATAGTTTTTAACTTTATATCTGTCGTTGCGTACTCTGTGCCTTATACAACTATGGAACTCTGTCTTGCCCTCTCTTAGCTTGTTCCCTTTAATAGATTCTGTTATTAATCTTTATTAACTAATCTATTAACTCTCTTAGAGTATCCGCATCTTCTATTAGGATAATTGCATTCTGGACTTTAGCCTTAAGTCCCTGTTTGTACTATGCTATAAGCGCCTTGTCATTCCACTTAACCTATATAGCTAGTGTTTAAAACTGTGTTGTATACTTAATTGTTAAAGTGCGTTGTACTAAGTTCTAAAGCTTTTGTTTTGCTATGGTTGTGGCTTCCAGGTCTCTAAACATCTGCGTTAGTTGCTCTATAAACCCATTCCAACTGGCAAATATGTACCGTACATCTTAGTTAGTAGTTGTTATGCTATTGGCCTGTATTTCCGTAAGATACGGCTTAAACCACTTAAGTGCCCTCCCTATTAGAAACAATCCTGTATAGGCTACTTGGTCTAATAATGTTGCTAACTTCGCTCCTTCCTATACTACCTTAAAGTGCATCTGCGTAAGAAATCCCTTAAGCTTTAACTTCTCTCCTAAGAATTATTTAATTAAAGGTAACTTGATCTTTGCTACTCTGATTCCATTAATACGTTCTTTAAGTATTCTATTATTATCCTATAAGTAATTAACCATTTCCTATAACTGACTTTGCGTAACTACTTGAGAATCTCCCTTATTTATACTGGTATTACCTGGACCTAAGGTTATGGCTCCCGTTAACGCCGTCGTGACTAGTACTGCTCTTGGTGGCATATTATTTAATCTCTCTATTTAATACTGTAACCTTGGTAGTAAATGTATAACAGAACCTTATAGTAGGAACTACGGTAGGTTCTGTTAATGGGCTGGGTATATAGGTATAAACAAAATCAACAACGTAATAATAACTGGTGGAGTGGTTGCCTAACAGATTAACTCTAATTGTATTCTAAGATTCACTATAAGGAGAGAACTATCTATGGTAGGGACTGAGGTCCTTTAAATATATAACCGTACTCCTAAGAAATCCTCTCTTGTATGTAAGGTATGTGTTATACGTATTGTACATAGCGTATACTGTATACTCCTTGTATACTGCATACAACGTTATATAACTCGCTTACCATTTCTCGTCATATGGTTCCACCGGATCCATTCTGGACTATGCCTGTATTAACCAACTAGCTTCCGCTGACTCCTCTCTAAGTAGTTATAACACCGTACTTAAAGTGTCCGTAACACCACGCCGTGTTCTATTAAGCTCTATATCTCCACTACAGCCTATAAAGCAATTCCCACCTTAATCTCTAATGCAATTTTAATATGGCCTAATACCACTTAGAGGCACCTTAAAAATGCTTACAGAGCTTATAAAACTCTATTCGGACTAGGAGAAGAGGTTTAGTAGGGAACTGTATAATATCCTTAATTTAAAGCTACGCATCTTTTATAACTATTGCTAGAAGGTTAGACTGGAATCTAACTAATATTATAACACTTATTCCATTATGCTTAAGGGCCGCGCCAGTACCTTCTATTATGATTATTTAGTAGAAAAAGGATATAATTTTAACTAAATAATATATAAGATAAGATGCCACTTTAAAACAGAAGAGAATAAGCAGTAGTATATATTAGAGTGGAGAGAGACTACCTTTCTAAGAATTATTACTATAAACCCAGATGCCTTTTAACTTAACTATCTTTAAAAGCTCTTTAATTGACTTTAAATAATTTAGTATAGTTTATCCAAATTATATTAAGAGGACTTTAGCCTACGCGATTAAGTTATTAGCGCATGCTAAGGTGTTAAAAAATATAACCTTACCCTCTTTAATCTTGCAAATACTTATAAAGGAGTATATGCTTAATTAAGATCCTCTATTGGCACCGCTCTGCGCTCTTAAGAAGTATAGTAATTTAATACCTAACCCTAACCTACTTTAATTGACCTAACTGACCAACATAATTATAACTGGACTAATTAAACATATAGTGGCTAGGGTAGGGGATACAGCAGAGGGTATAATTAATGTTGACTATAAAGCAATCGTGGAGGTCCTTATGGAGGTTTATCTTAAAACAATTAATAGAAGAAATGCTATATTTGTAAGAAGCTAAATTACTAGTTAACTAGGCACCCTCTTAACAGACAAAAGGAGGTATATAATAAGTTTCGCCAGAGCGCATAAAATGTTAGAAATTGTAAGGTTGCTATAGCCTACTTCTAAAGCTTCCTGGTTTAATATAAAGGCGAAGAAGATCTTAAGGATAAGGTTAACGAGGCCGAACAGCTCCTTATAGATATAGAAATTGAGGACTACTCTCCCAACCAATACTTTACTAAGTATAGTAAGGTAAATGGCACACAAACTGTCGCTGTCCTTAACGACTAATCTACGCTCCATTCTGTCATAAAGTTAGATATCTTTAATAAGCCAAAAGAAAGTTCCGCGTTCTCCTTTAATAATAGATACTTAGTAAACGTCTTCTATGGTATTATGCTAGATACTAGAGCCGCAGGAGTATCTATAGTAGGAGAACCTTAAGTTTAAGCTCTTTAGCAGCTTAATAGCTTTGTTTAGATTAACCAATTAACAGCAGGCCAATATACAATTCGCTTTAGTAAGGGTACTATAATCTCTCTTGGCACAATTAAGGTCCAAACTCCGTTAGGATATATTACTTTCTATATTATTCCCACGAACACCCCGTTTCTATTCTGCATCCAAAATATAGATAAGTTAGGTATTAAGCTTAATAACCTTAAAAATATACTCATTTAGGGAGAGAATTAGGTGCCCGTTATACGCAAGTAGGGTCACCCTTAGTTGCTCCTTTAACAGCTAGAAAGGAGTGTTGCTTAGAGCCATTTAACTAAGTCAGAGTTATATTAACTATACCGTTACTTTAGTCACCTATTAGTTTATAGATTGCTTAGGGTTCTTTAATAAGTAGGTTATAAAGTTAAAGCTAAGACAATTAAGCATCTTATAAAGTACTGCTATTACTGCTAAATAAACTAGAAGTCCCCTAGCCAATTTAAGTTCACCCTTAAAGATAACTACAACTTTAACTTCTGTATTATTATTAACATTATATATCTTAGCGGCAAGCTAGTACTCTAAGTTGTTAACCTCTTAACCTCTTTCTAAGCCGCACGTTTCCTAAAGGATATATCAGCTAGGAATGTATAGGATACTCTTTAATTATACTAAATTAATGTCTACCTAGGACCCCCTAATTAAGTTATTTATAATATAGAAAGGAACTTCTTATCTATAGAGTTTTAGTAATAGGTAAAGGCAATGGAAATTAAGGTTAAGGAAGTCCCTATTAAGGCATATAATAGTGTTAAAAAAGTAAAACGATATTACACGCTATTATAATAAGCATATAAGATTATTTCTTTAGAACTAGAGGGCGCTAGTAAAGAGCTTATCTTATAGATAGCTGTTAAGGCTGTTAATAATTCCGCTAGCCTAAATAGGCTTATACCTATATTGCTAGTCTTTGGCGCCTACCCTTAAATAACTAACAATTCTCCACTATCCCTATCTGTTATGTAATAAGTAGAGGCTATTCGCAAAGCAATAAAAGAGGTGCAACGTCTCTACGCCATACGCTAGGTTAACGACGTACTAGGAATAAGAAATAGCCTAAATACCTTAACTACGCTTAATCTGCCACTCCAATCTAAGGTACGCGTATAGTATAAAAAGGGAGGATAGTCAGGCCTACATAAACTTATTGCAATTAATGGTTAGACTTATACTCTTTAAATGCCCTATAGACCCACTTAATTCCGCTTAACCATTATTAAGCCCTACTATAGAAACAATAGTTCTAAGCCTTTATAGGATACCCTAGAGGATACTCTAGAGGAGAACTACAATTAACGTACTCTAGAAGGCGACTATAATTCTAATGCAATTGTAGCAGATATGCCGCAACTATAATATAGTAGAGGTCGCCCAAAGGGATTACAAAATCGCTAACACCTTATTAATTTCGAAGAGCAATTTATTACCGCTATTAAGAGTAAAGACGAGTTATTAATGGCCTTTATAACAGCTAAAGAGAAGGCTAACTTTAAGCTCACAAAACAGCTCTAAAAGGAAGGCTATATTATAACTCTAGGAGTTCCTTTCCAAGCATCTAATAAGTAGGAGATCAACAGTCTTATTGCAAGAGGAGTCTTTAAATTTAAGAAGTATAACCCTACTAAGTTCAATGGAGTTCGCATCTTTAAGTTAAAAATAGTTAATAAGATTAAGGGCAAAGCTACTAATACCCTATTTAAGAAGTCAAGACTAGTTATTTAAGGTTATAACAATAATAGTAAGGAAGTAATTCTTATACAATCCCCTATAATTTAATAAGCTAGTCAGCGAGTTATTATTACGCTAGCTCCCTCCTTAATAAAGAATAGAATAGTGGTTTATTTATAAGATATTACTCAGGCCTATACCCAATTAGAGACGCGCCTTTAGCACTTAATACTAGCATACCTTCCAGAGCAAATTCGCTACCAATATCCCAAAGATACAATTATGGTTGTACTTAAGCCATTATATAGAATCGCAGAGGCAGGAACTTATTAGTGGGCTACTTATAGCAAGTACCACAAAGAAAAGCTTTTAATAACTACTTCTATATTTAATCCCTGCTTCCTTATCACAACTACAGAAACTCTATTTAAAATCGTCGGCATATAAACCAATAATACAATTATCTTAGGAGATAACCAATTCTTAGCTCTTAAAGAAGATAAGCTAGTAAAGGCAAATCTTATAGCAAAGCTAAAGGAAAAGCTTAATTTAATAATACTATTACTTTTTAATAGATGCATCCTCTTCCTAAACAAGGATTCTATTGCTTTACACCAGAAAGATTAAGGTAAGAAGATTAACGTTATTAACGTTAATTCTCTAAAGCAAGGATATATAGAGCAATGCGCTTATAGAGCTTATATTACTTTTATCTATTAACCCAAGGCTTTATTTAATCTCTCTATTGCCGCTTAACACCAGGAACTAACTAAGGATAACGTTCTTGCCCTAAATAAGCGTCTTTCCTAGCAAATAAACCATCTTAATTAGGGACTACTCTACGTGCCTATTAATCTTCCTACCGCTAAGCTCTTTGTATTTATTAATAGATCGTTTATAAACAATAAAGATTTTAGCTCCTAGCTAGGATATAAGATTATTATCGCGAATAAATCTACTAGAGAGAATAACTTTATAATCTACAGCAATCTTATCTATTGGAGCTTAACTAAGAGTAAGCGCGTCACCTAAAGCGTTCTAGCATCAGAGATATATGGAATAGTTAGCGGAGTTAACATGGCAATTACAATTGGAACTACCCTAAAGATAATTATAGATTAACTTAAACTCCCTATTATCCCTATAATCGTATACACCGACTCATATTCCCTCTATAAGTGTTTAGTTAAGCTTAGTACTACAAAGGAGAAGCGTCTTATAATTAATATTATAGCACTTTAGTAATCCTACAAGCGTTAAAAACTCTTTAAAATCTAGTAAATTAATAGCCAAGACAACCTAGCAGATGTAATAACAAAGGCAAACCCAAATAAGGCACTAGAGACGTTCGTTAACACAAATACTCTACATATATAAGTTAAAGGTTGGGTTAAAAGGGAGTAGGAGATATAGCAATTTAAAAGCAGCCAATTAGGATTTTCCATGCCTAGTATAGAAAATCGCTATTAGCTCGCTTATAATTAGCGCCTTAGCGGCCCTAACACAATATCCACCCGCGACTCCAAGTAAGAAAGCACCACGTGCTAAGAGGCAAATTTTAGAACAGCGAGACTTATATTACAGTAGTAATAGTAAGTAAGGAGGATTAATATTTGTTACGCTAGTTAAGCAGTATTTATATATAGATGGCAACTATAAAAGAAGAGTTGCTAGTGTTGGGAATTAGGCAAGCGGTTATCACGTAACGCCGCAGCACTAGCATAGCGAGGAGTCTTAAGCTCCTCGCCCTTCCTCATTCCAATAAAAAGAAGCTATTAACCATCATCACTATAACCTACTCGAGTAGTCGTTATTGGTGAGTCACCCTGTATGACCAACACTTAGTTTATTTCTTTTCCTCTATATACTATAGATAAGTATTCTCTAGGCACTTTTACTACTATCGTCCATCTAGGCATTCTTCTATAAGGAATCTTCCTGGTTAAAGTATTAAGTCCCCTTAACCTTGTACTTCTACTAGGTGCCATCTATGTATATACTTAGTATTTCTAAACCGCTTTTCCTCTGGTGCCTAATATATCCTTACTAGGTACTTCTAGTTCTTATCTTTAGGTGCTCTATATATGTTATATATGTTATCTATATAAGCTATCCACAATAGTGTATAATGCGCTATATGTTTTGGGTCAACTCTTGGTTTGTCTTTATTCTTAAGTTTAAACCTATACCTAGTTGATTTGACTACTGGTATCTCTGCTATAGGTACTAAGACTTATTACTTACTTCTCTAGTCCCTAAATCCTTCTTTTAGGTTCCTTAACATTATAATTAACGCTCCTTTAATATAACTTATGCGTTTTTCCATAATGGGTTGGTCTTGGACAACTTTTTTATCTAGCCATATATAAAAGTCTTCCTATTCATCGTTGTGTTATTGCCTATACCACTTTCCATACAACTGGTTTAGTATGTATAGTCTATCTGTTAAAAAGTACCTTATTATTACTGCATTATAACATTCTTTGGTATGTCTTTCTTTGAACTGGATTAGAATATTTAGATCCTCTTCTTATTCTAGTTTATCTAACTACTTTGCCCTAGGTGTCCCTATACTCGGCCTATTAGTAACTCTTTATATAGGTGCTTTGTCCCTTATATAACCTAGTATAGCTGACCTCTTATCTAGCTTTTGCTCTTGCTATATAATAATTCTTGTCCTAAACTTATCTATAGTTTCTTGTTTTCTGCGTCTTGCAGCCAGATCTTTGTAGTTGTCTTGCTTTTTAATCCTAGTATTAACTATTTAATCTTTAGGCTAAATACTGTGTTTACCTAGGATTGCTAACGTTCTTATTTGTTCCCTGAACTTGTAGTTCTTAAACTTGTATCCTATACTTATTTATTTGTTACTGAACTAAGTTATTACCCTTTCCCATTAGTTTTCGTCCATTATAGGTCCTTAGGTATGTTTTATCTCGTCTTAAGAATCTTAAGCTTTTTTTATCTCTACTTAAGAATCTTAAGCCTGTGGCCTTTTGCCTTTATTAAGTGATGAGCTAGCACTAGCAGTTATCTACTTGCTTAGTTTCTTCTAAATATTACTCCTATTATCTTATAAAGCAATAGAAATCGTATCTAACGGTATTGTAATACCCGTTACTAAACCTTATTCTGTGATGGTCTTAGTCTTTGCTTCTATTTTAACTTCTTTAAGGTTTGTATGTTTCTAGTAAGCTGTCTTTATTACCTTATTATTGGTAAATGCTTTACCTATGTTAAATTTATCGTCTTTAATATCCGATCTATAAGCTGGTTTGTTAGTTCCTTTAAACTTAGATAATAATAGCTCCTATAGCTAATAGCTTATGCCATACTTAGCGTCCTTATAAATTCGGCATACATTATTGTAATAATACGTAAAACTGTTAATTAAACACTTTTTTATTCCTTATAGTGCACCGTCGTCCCTCTGTACGTATGTGCCGTCTACTGGCCTAGTTCCCTTTACCGCGTAGTTACTCTAACCACCCCTATAGTCTCTAGCGAAATGACCTTGTTTTCCGCAATTTATATAAGCTCCATCTTTAAACCACCTTTTTTGCTGTGGAGTCTGCCTAAATGTCTTCTGCTACTAAGATCCCTAGTTTGGCCTCTGCTCCTAGGTCCTTTAATTACTTAATCCTCAACCTCTAGGTTTCTATGGTTTCTTTTCCTACCTTTAGGTTTCTTTAGTACCGCTTAGGTCTATTAGCTCTGCGCCATTTTATAGTTTTTAACTCTATGTCTATTATTGCGTACTTTACGCCTTATACAACTGTAGAACTTTGTCTTACCCTCTCTTAGCTTATTCCCTTTAATAGATCTTATTATTAATCTTTATTAACTAATTTATTAACTTTCTTAGAGTATCCATATCTTTTATTAGGATAATTGCGTCCTGGACTTTAGCCTTAAGTCCCTATTTGTACTATGCTATAAGCGCCCTATTATTCCACTTAACCTACATGGCTAGTGTTTAAAACTGTGTTGTATACTTAATTACTAAAGTGCGTTGTACTAAGTTCTAAAGCTTTTGTTTCGCTGTGGTTATGGCCTCTAGGTCTCTAAATATCTATATTAGTTGTTCCGCAAACCCGTTCTAACTAGTAAATATATACCGTACGTCCTGGTTAGTAGTTGTTATGCTATTAGCCTATACTTCCGTAAAATACGGTTTAAACCACTTAAGTGCCCTCCCCGTTAGGAATAATCCTGCATAGGCTACTTAATCTAACGATATTGCTAACTTCGCTCCTTCCTATACTACCTTAAAGTGCATCTACGTAAGAAACCCCTTAAGCTTTAACTTCTCCCCTAAGAATTGTTTAATTAAAGGTAGTTTAATTTTTGCTGCTCTAATTCTATTAATGCGTTCTTTAAGTATCCTATTATTATCTTATAAGTGATTAACCATTTCCTATAACTGACCTTGCGTAACTACTTAAGAATCCCTATTGTCTATACTGGTATCACCTAGCCCTGAGGTTGTGGCTATTACTAACATTATTGCGACTGGTGCTTTAGGTGGCATATTATTTGACTTTATTCAATACTATAACCTTAGTAGTGAATGTGTAACAGAACCTTGTAGCTAGAACTACGGTGGGTCCTATTATTGGGCTAGGTATATAGGTAAGAACAAAACAACAATATAATAATAACTGGTGGAGTGGTTGCCTAACAGACTAACTCTAATTATATTCTAAGATTTACTACAAGGAGAGAACTATCTACGGTAGGGACTAAGGTCCTTTAAATACATAACCATACTCCTAAGAAATCCTCTCTTATACGTAAGGTATGTGTTATCTGTATTAAACATAACGTCCCTTTTGTTCAATATAGTTAATACGTTTAACACCACGTAACCTCGGTTACTATTCCTCGTTATATAGTTCCACCGGATCTATCCTAGACCGTGCCTGTATTAACCAACTAGCTTCCACCGACTTTTCTCCAAGTAGTTGTAACATTGTACTTAAAGCGTCTGTAACATATACGCGTACCTTAGACTGGAGTGGCAGATTAAGTATAGTTAAGGTATTTAGGCTATTTCTTATTCCTAGTACGTTATTGACCTGGCGTATAGTGTAGAGATATCGCACCTCCTTTATTGCCTTGCGAATTGCCTCAGCTCGTTACATAATGGAGGGAGATGGTGGAGAATTGTCTATTATTTAAGGGTAGGCGCTAAAGACTAGTAATGTAGGTACAAGTCTATCTAGGCCAGCGGAATTATTAACAGCTTTAACAGCTATTTATAAGGTAAGTTCTTTGCTAGCGTTCTTTAGTTCTAAAGAGATAATCCTATATACGCGGCGTAATAGCGTGTGATATTGCTCCACTTTTCCAATACTATTATGTGCCTTAATAGGGACTTCCTTAACCTTAATTACCATTGCCTTTATTTATTATTGAAACTCTATAGATAAGAAGTTCTTTTCTATATTATGGATAATTTAATTAGGGGGTCCTAGGTAGATATTAATCTAATATAATTAAAGGGTATTCTATGCGTTTCTAGCTGATATATCCTTTAAGAAACGTGCAGCTTGGAAGAAGGTTAAGAAGTTAATAACTTAGAGTACTGGCTTGCCGTTAAGATATATAATGTTAACGATAATACAGAAGTTAAAGTTGTAGTTATCTTTAAGGGTAAACTTAAATTGGCTAGGGGACTTCTGGTTTATTTGGTAGTAATAGTAGTACTTTATAAGATATTTAATTGCCTTAATTTCGACCTTATAGCCTGCTTACTGGAGAACCCTAAGTAATTAGTGAACTAATGGGTGACCAAAACAATGGTGTAGTTGGCGTAACTCTAACTTAGTTAAATGGCTCTAGGCAACGCTCTTTTCCGGTTATTAAAGGAGCAACTAAGGGTGACCCTACTTGCGTATAATAGGCACCCGATTATCTCCCTATATAAGTATATTTTTGAGGTTATTGAGCTTAACGCCTAATTTGTCTATATCCCTAATGCAGAATAGAAATGGAGTGTTTATGGGAATAATATAGAAAGTAATATATCCTAAGGGGGTTTGGACCCTAATTGTGCCAAGAGAGATCGTAGTACCTTTACTAAAATAAATTGTATGTTGGCCCGCCGTTAATTAGTTGATCTAAATAGAGCTATTAAGCTGCTAGAGAGCTTAAACTTAAGGTTCTTCTGCTATAGATACTTCTGCGGCTTCTATATCCGGTATAATACTATAGAAGATGTTCGCTAAGTATCTATTGTTAAAGGAAAACGTGGAACTTTTCTTTGGCTTATTAAAGATATCTAATCTCGTAATAGAATGGAGCGTAGATTGGTTATTAAGAATAGTAATGGTTTATATGCCATCTACCTTACCATACTTAGTAAAGTATTGGTTAGGAGAGTAGTCCTTAATTTCTATATCTATAAGGAGCTGTTTAACCTTATTAACCTTACCCTTAAGATTTTCTACGCCTTTGTATTGAACTAGGAAGCTTTAGAAGTAGGCTGTAGTAACTTTATAGTTTCTAGCGTTTTTTACACTCTAACGAAACTTATTATATGCCTCCTTTTGCTTATTAAGGGAGTGTCTAGTTAACTAGCAATTTGGCTTCTTATAAATATAGTACTTTTTTTAGTAATTACTTTGAAATGAACCTCTATAAGGGCCTCCATGATTGCCTTATAGTTGACGTTAATTATAGCCTTTGCCGTATTCCCTACCACGGCCACTATATATTTGGTTAGTCTAGTTGTGATTATATTAGTTAGGAATACTTGGTTGGGTAGGGTTTTTGGTATAGAACTGTTAAGATTCTTGTGTTTGCATTACAGTACCTATAGCAGAGCGTAGCTTGGTATATACTCCTTTAAACGTATCTACAGGTTTGTATAGCGCTAAATTACACTTAGGAACGCTATGGTAAGCTAAGATAACTTAGTTCCTTAGGCTGTTCTTATTTTAGTAAGTTTTGGTAAGGCCATATTAGATTTTCTAGAGTTTATTAAAGAGTAGTTAAAGGCACTTTAAATAAGTCTTTATTAGGTTGGAAGTAATAACTCTTTAGAATATAGTCTCCCGCCATTTAGATATATAAAGTTGGCAATTCTTATTAGTTTTAAAGTGGGCTCTGGTAAGCTAAAGTATTATATTAAAGCTATAGTTTTTACCCGCAATATGGTTATAATAGAATGTTGCCGCCCGTCCCTTTAACATAATAGAGAAAGCGTAATGGTACTAGTGGCGTTGAATTCTGACCTTATTGCAACAGTTATAAAAGACCTGTAGTTTTGCTCTGAGTATATTATATAGTTCTTCTCTAAACTTCTTCTCTTTATCCAAATATACCTTTATCAGATTCGTGACTTTTTGTAGTAAAGGCTTACCGGTTAGCTAAAGTGGAGGAGGTGGAGGCGGAGTAACTCTAAGTAGGAAAGCACCTCTAGGTGGGAGAGTAGCTCTAGGTAGGGGATTAGCGTTCTAGGGGTTTTAATATGAATTAAAGTTGCCTTCTAAAGAATATGGGTTGTTTTTAGGTTTCCGTAGTTAACGTATAATCTTAGCTTCTATCTATATTGGTTCTTTTATACTAATAATAACGGCCTAAATATTGCTAGTAATTGGGTTACTGTTTTTAGTAATGTATATCCTATTCCTATAGAGGAAGTCTTAAAAATTCTAAACAATATTAACGTTGCTAAGTGCCTAGGTATCAGCAGTCCATCCCATAAAATCCTCCCTAAAATACTCCCATAGTTGTAAATCAGCGTAGTATCTATTTCGGTAGAATATAATATGGTGTAGAAGAAAGCTGTTTGTAACGGAACCTTATAGTAGGAACTACGGTAGGTCCTATTATTAGGCTGGGTATATAGGTAAGAACAAATTAACAACATAATAATAACTGGTGGAGTAGTTGCCTAATAGATTAACTCTAATTGTATTCTAAGATTCACTATAAGGAGAGAACTATCTACGGTAGGGACTAAGGTCCTTTAAATACACAACTATACTCCTAAGAAATCCTCTCTTGTACGTAAGGTACGTGTTATACGTGTTATATATAGACGTACACTGCGTAAACTTTGTACACTGCGTATAATATTATATAACTTGCTTACTATTCCTTGTTATATAGTTCCACCAGATCTATTCTGGACCATGCCTATATTAACCAACTAGCTTCCTGCAACTCTTCCCTAAGTAGTTATAACATTATACTTAAAGCGTCCGTAATACTATCTCCCTCCTCTTTATTTTTGTTCTTAAAGATTCCTAACATCTTTAAGTCGTCTACTAGAGGTATAATGTCTGTTTAATTAGTCTGGTTAATATCCTTGCTTATTATGCCTAAAGCTTCTTCTTCTTTATAAGCGCAATATTATGCTCGCACTATGGCTGCCATACTGTCGCTTAGTAAGATAATGTCGTCTCTATATTCTTATTGTACGAAAGTGGGGTTAGTGTGTGTTATAATAGCGAGTCCCTTGTCTTAATAACCCTTATTTTACTTAGAGTGCACTAAAGCAAACGTTTAGTTGTCCTATGACATTCGCTCTATTTCTAACGCTAAGTATATACGTCCTATAACTCTTAACAGTCTTCGAGTTTTCTAAGTAACTTGTTATAGGGTCTTGTGTTTAATCTACTACTATAAAGCTTAAGTCCGAGTTGGCCGCTATACGCGCTAAACTCTACCGTTCTGCTAAAGAGACCGCTTAGGCCCTTAAGGCTTAACGTTACTCCTTTAAGTCTTAGTAGGTTGTGTTCGCTCGGTTAACCCGTCTTAAGAAGGTTTGTAAGAAGGTTTATTCTAAGAAGTGGAAACTTGTTTAATAGGGTCTTAACGAGCTAGGTAATAAAAGGACTGGCTCTCCTTCTATAAGGGAAACAACTCTAAGTAGCTCAGCAATTGCTCCTCTTAGGTCCCCCTTAGGTGACTCGTTCTTTAGCGATCCTTTTTTAATACTTCCTAACCTGCTTTCTTTTAATACTCCTTTACCTTTCCTATAGCGTTCTTTAGGTTGCCTAGTGGCTCCTAGGTAGTCTTATTATAGCCTATCTACTTTACTTTATACTACGTTTTGTTATCTACGTCCTTATAACTGATAATCTTTAAAACTTGCTATTTGTCTTCTTCTTGTCCTCTATATATATCTACCTTATAGACTGGTGGCTTAATACCTCTGTATACTAGTTCTAGTATCGCGATATATTATATAGGGTAGATCTTTATTTTGGCTGGTAGGTTTAACTTATATGTAACCAATAAAATTCTTTACGTAATTTTAAAAGGTTCTAGTCTAACGTGGTCCAACTTCTTACTTAATTATTAACTCTTAAAATTTTTATATAGTAGCCACACTTTATCTCCCTCCTTAAGATCTGGTCCCTTAGATCTCTTAGCGTTATAGTACCTTTTTATTTGTTCTTGTACTAGTTTAGCTATTTCTATGAGGTCTATATAAAGATTTATTAACGTCTCCATTCTTTGTTTAGCTATACTACTTATCTTTTTTACTTAATATGGCAATAACAATGTTCTTAGTTTGTATCCGTAATTTGCCTTAAATAGTAATATCCCCGTTCCTTCTTATAGTGTTATATTGTATGTAAACTGTATAACTGGTAATAACAATACCTAATTATTCTATGCGTAATTAATATAGTGCCTTAGATACTGTTCTAGTGTCTAGTTTAGTCTTTCCGTTTGTCCGTCCGTCTACGGATAATACGCTATAGAGGTTGCTGTGTAAACTCCTTATTCTGCTAAAAACACTTCCTAAAATGCTACTGTGAATCTTAGATCTCTATCCAATATAATCTTATCTAGTGCTCCGTGTCTTATAAATACTTCCTTTATATAGATTCTAGCGACATCTTCTACTAATATCTCTTTAGTGCATGCTATAAAGTATCCCTACTTTATTAGCTTATCTACTATTACTAAGATTGCGTTATAATCTTATCCTGTAATAGAATCTTTTAACTTTAGTAACTTAATAATAAAGTCCTATAATATAACTTCCTATGGTCTTCCTGGTATCTTAATAGGTTATAGCCCTCCATATGGCTTGTACCTTATTAGTTTGTTCCTTTGGCAATCTAGATATTCCTTTATAACTTATCTTGCTAGCCCCCAGATTTCTTAAATAATGTACTCCTTTTAAAGCCTTAACACTAGTCCTGTAGACCTATTATATCCTTATATTATTCCCTTATGGAATTCCTTAACAAATTCTTCTGTAATAGACTTAGGTATATACGTTGCTTCTCTATTTTTATATTACTTTAAGTCTGGATCCTTTGCCTATGCTTCTTAGATCTTCTATGTTTAATTACTCTCTAGTAATTTATAGATCTAACTTTCCTTGGTTGCTATAATCTTTAGATAATTATACCTAATTAATCCGTCTTAATTCTTTCGCAATAAAGCTCCTAATAGCTTTTTATTACTTTATAGTTCAGCCTTTCTGCTTAGAGCGTCTGCTCGTATATTGTCTGTACCCTTGGTATGCTGAACTCTGAAATGGTATTTTATAAGCATTTCCGCCCATCTAACCTGTCTTTGGTTGAGTTCCTTTATTATTAGAAATCCTGTAAGGTTCTTATAGTCTATTTTAACTATAAATAGTTTCTCTATGCCTTATAAGAATGCTCTCTATTCCTTAAGTGCTGTAACTATACCTAACAACTCCTTGTTATAGATGTCATAGTTTAACTTTAGTGGTGTTATTTTCCAACTATAGTACGCTATTGGATGCTATGCGTCCTGGTACTTCTATAGCAAATATGCTCCTAGTGTAAAGTCTAATGCGTCTGTTTTAATAACCATTTCTAACTTTGGTTAATAGATTTTAAGGACTAGCTCTTAGGTAAACAACTCTTTAAGTTCCTAGAATAGCTCCTTCTATTTACTACCCTAAACCCACAGTTCCTCTTTCTTTGTTAATCTTGTAAATGGCTTAATACTCTTTAACCACTATGCTATAAACCTCCTATAGTAGTTATAAAACCCTAGAAACGACCTTAACTGCGTAACGTTCTCTAGTTTATGCCAACTCACTATAGCTTTAATTTTCTTTAGGTCCATACTAATCTTTCCTAGTTTAATAATAAATCCTATAAAATTAGTTTTTTTTATAAAGAACTTGTATTTCTTAATTGCTACTAGTATCTGTTCTTCCTATAGTCTCTTTAAGACCCATTTGACGTGTTCTCTACGTTCTTCCTTATTTTCTAAGTAGATGATAATGTTATTAAGGTATGCCATAATAAACTTATTGAGGTGTTCTTCTAATACACTATTAATTCGTTTCTAGAACGTTGCTAGTGCGTTTATAAGCCCAAATTGCATAACTAATGGCTTATATAGTCCTTCCTTTGACCTGAAGGCTGCCTTCTATTTGTTGCCTTCCTTGATCCTGATTTGATGGTACGCCTATCTTAGATCTATCTTTGTAAAGATCTTTACGTTGCCTATTCTGTCTTAGATCTCGCTAATTAAGGGTAAAGAATACCTATCCTTCCTAGTAATGCTGTTTAACTGTCTATAGTCTATATATATTCTAAGTTTTCCGTTTTTCTTTAGGATGAATAGTACTGGATATCCTATTAATGACTATAACGGTTTAATATATCCCTTACATAAGTTCTCCTGGATAAACTCCTTAAGCGCTACTAACTCCGTTTTAGTAAGCTTGTAGATTGGAAAGAACTTTGGACTTATTTCCTCTTCTAATTCTATCTTATAGTCCTATGCTATATACTCTAACAGCTTTTCACTTTCTGGTGACTATAACTTTTTACCATACTTATAGTATCTTTTTGGTATATAACTTAAGCCTCGCTTAGTCTCTTTATATATTACTCTAACTTAGTACTATACTAACTTAGTTTACTATCGCACTTTGCGCTATTAAGTATTTTTAATATTAATCTAACCTGTAACCCAATTAATCTTTAGATTGTATTTTTATAACTAAGGCATTTCTAGTATTGCCTTGTCCTGTCCCAACGGTAGGATATTAAAAGATATTCTTACTGGTCTTCCTTTAATAGTTATCTAAATAGGTCCTGTTTTAAGATTAATAACGCCTCCTTTATAGGCTATCTAATCTTCTAAAATTGTTATAAGTGGATACAGGTGTTCCTTCTGTCTATATAGTAACCCTATCCTTTCTACTGCCTTTGGTAATATGTGGTTCCTAGTTACTCTACTATCTATTTAACACTTTGAACTATTAATCTTGCCACTTAACTTATAAATTTAGGTATTATCCTTAAATTCCTTTAAGGGTCTAAGGCTCTAACACTAGTTCCCTCTAGTCCTATGCGCCTCCCCTTTTCCTAACTATTGGCTGCTAGATCCTGCCTGTACTTAGTCCCACTTTAGCCAATACTTAGTTTATTTCTTTTCCTCTACGTGCTATAGATAAGTGTTCTCTAGGCACTCCTACTACTATTATCTGTCTAGGTATTCTTCCGTAAGGAATCTTCCTAGTTAAAGTGTTAAGTCCCCTTGACCTTGTACTTCTACTAGGTGCTATCTATGTATATACTTAGCGTTTCTAAACCGCTTTTCCTCTAGTGCCTAATATATCCTTATTAGGTACTTCTGGTTCTTATCTTTCGGTGCTCTATGTATATTGCACGTGTTATCTACACAAGCTATTTATAATAGTGTATAATACGCTACATGTTTTGGGTTAACTCTTAGTTTATCTTTATTCTTAAGTTTAAACCTATACCTAGTTAACCTAACCACTAGTATTTTTGCTGTGGGTATTAAGATTTATTGCTTACTTCTCTAGTCCCTAGATCCTTCTTCTAGGTTCCTTAACGTTATAATTAATGCTCCCTTAATGTAACTTATGCGTTTCTCTATAATGGGTTAGTCTTAAACAACTTTTTTGTCTAGCTATATATAAAAGTCTTTCTATTCGTTATTATGTTGTTGCCTATACCACTTTCCATACAACTGGTTTAGTGTGTATGGTTTATCTGTTAGAAAGTACCTTGTTATTACTGCATTGTAATATCCTTTAGTGTGTCTTTCTTTAAACCTAGTTGGGATATCTAGATCCTTTTCTTGTTCTAGTTTGTCCAACTATTTTACCCTAGGTATCCCTGTACTTGGCCTATTAGTAACTCTTTATATAGGTGCTCTGTCCCTTATATAACCTAGTATAGCTGACCTTTTATCTAGCTTTTGCTCTTGCTATGCGACGATTCTTGTTCTAAACTTATCTATAGTTTCTTGTTTTCTGCATCTTGCAGCTAGATCCTTATAGTTGTCTTATTTTTTAATCCTAGTATTAATTGTTTAATCTTTAGGCTGAACACTATATTTACCTAGGATTGCTGACGTTTTTACTCGTTCCCCAAACTTGTAGTTCTTAAACTTATATCCTGTACTTATTTGTTTGTCTGTAAACTAAGTAGCTACCCTTTCCTATTGGTTTTCGTCCGTTATAGGTTCTTAAGTATGTCTTATTTTATCTTAAGAATCTTAAGCTTCTCTTATCTCTTCTTGAGAATCTTAAGCCTGTGGCCTTTTGCCTTTATTAAGTGATAAGCTAGCACTAGTAGTTGTTTACTTGCTTAGTTTCTTCTAAATATTACTCCTATTATCTTGCAAAGCGATGGAAATTGTATCTAATAGTGTTATAATATCCGTTACCAGACCCTATTTTATAATGGTCTTAGTTTCTGCTTCTATTTTAACTTCTCTAAGGTCTGTATACTCTTAGTAAGCTGCCTTTGTTGCCTTGTTATTGGTAAATGCTTTACCTATGTTAAATTTATTGTCTTTAATGTCTGATCTATGAGCTGGTTTATTGGTTCCTTTAAACTTAGATAATAATGGCTCCTATAGCTAATAGCTTGTGCCATACTTAGCATCCTTATAAATTTGGTATACGTTATTGTAATAATACGCAAAACTATTAATTAAACATTCTTTTGTTCCTTGTAGTGCACCATCGTCCCTCTATATATGCGTGCTATCTGCTGGCCTAGTTCCCTTTACTATATAGTTACTCTAACCACCTCTATAGTCTCTAGCGAAATAACCTTATTTTCTATAATTTATGCAAGCCCTATCTTTAAACTATTTTTCTTGCTATAGAGTCCGCCTAAACATCTTCTACTGCTAAGATCCCTAGTTTGGCCTCTGCTCTTAGGTCCTTTAATTACTAGATCCTTAACCTCTAGGTTTTTATAGTTTCCTTTCCTATCTTTAGGTTTCTTTGGTACCGCTTAGGTCCATTAGCTCTGCGCCATTCTATAGTTTTTAACTCTATGTCTGTTGTTGCGTACTCTGCGCCTTATACAACTATGGAACTCTGTCTTGCCCTCTTTTAGCTTATTCCCTTTAATAGATCCTGTTATTAATCTTTATTAACTGGTCTATTAACTCTCTTAGAGTATCCGTATCTTTTATTAGGATGATTGCGTCCTGGACTTTAGCCTTAAGTCCCTATTTATACTGTGCTATAAGCGCCCTATCATTCCACTTAACCTACGTGGCTAGTGTTTGAAACTGCGTTATATACTTAATTGCTAAAGTATGTTATACTAAGTTCTAAAGCTTTTATTCCGCTATAGTTGTGGCCTCTAGATCTCTAAATATCTACGTTAGTTGTTCTACGAACCCGTTTTAACTGGTAAATATATACTGTACGTCCTGGTTAGTAGTTATTATGCCATTAGCCTATATCTCCGTAAGATATAGTTTAAACTACTTAAGTGCCCTCCCTGTTAGGAACAATCCTACATAGGCTACTTAATCTAATAATATTGCTAACTTCGCTCCTTTCTGTATTACCTTAAAGTACATCTACGTAAGAAATCCCTTAAGCTTTGACTTCTCTCCTAAGAACCATTTAATTAAAGGTAGCTTAATTTTTACTACTTTAATTCTATTAATGCGTTCTTTAAGTATCCTATTATTATCTTATAAGTAATTAACTATTTCCTATAACTAACCTTGCGTAACCACTTAAGAATCCATATCTGCTATACTAGTGTCTCCTAGTTCTGAGGTTGTGGCTATTGCCGATACCGTTGTAACTAGTGCTTTAGGTGGCATGTTGTTCGATCTTATTTAATACTGTAACCTTAGTAGTAAATGTGTAACGGAACCTTATAGTAGGAACTACGGTAGGTCCTATTATTAGGCTAGGTATATAGGTAAGAACAAATTAATAACATAATAATAACTAGTGGAGTGGTTGCCTAATAGATTAACTCTAATTGTATTCTAAGATTTACTATAAGGAGAGAACTATCTATGGTAGGGACTGAGGTCCTTTAAATACACAACCGTACTCCTAAGAAATCCTCTCTTGTACGTGAGGTACGTGTTATACATATTATATATAGACGTACACTGCGTACACTTCGTACACTGCGTATAATATTATGTGACTCGCTTACTATTCCTCGTTATATGGTTCCACCAGATCTATCCTGGACCGTGCCTATATCAACTAACTAGCTTCCTACGACTCTTCCCCAAGTAGTCGTAACATCGTACTTAAAGCGTCTGTAACACTGTTAACTTGTTTTACGGTATAAGTTGTTATATTAAAGGCGAATTTATTTTAATTTTTATTAATAAGTTTCGCGTGCTTAGCTATCCCTAGTGGTAAGGAGTCTTTCCAGTTGTTTAAAGTAGGCGTAGCCATGTTTTTGGAGAGAGGGAAGTGTTATTGGTGTAGGGATTATTGTTTGGTGCGCGTTCGTGATATATATTTGTGATTATGGGGCTTAGGACTAGTTCTGGCCTTAAATTATAAAGACTCGTAAAGCGTGTTATTCTGTGTAATAGACGCAAGAATCTATAATCTGGGAAAGGCTTAGGACTAGTTCTAGCCTTTTAGATCCTTAGATTCGTGGAAGAGTTCTATTTAAGATTTAGGACCAGTTCTGACCTTAAAAGACAGCTTCCTTTAGCATGAGTAGCACTGGTATAGTAGCTTATCTTTTCTTAGTGATACCTAGCTGTTCTGTGGTATAACTGTAAAGTTAACCACTAATTAGTGTTGGTTATATAAGGTAATATCACGTAGCTACGGTTTGTAGATAGTATGATAATTGTTAATATATTTTTCTTAATAATGAGGAAGGACGAGGAGCTTAAAGCTCCTCACCACGCTAGTGCCGTGGCAACACGTGACCACACGTAATATATTCCCAACAGTACTCTTAGTAGCATTAAGAATAACCTCCTTTAGTCTCTTTTTAATTAAGACGCTATTAACAAAGCCCTTATTAATTTACTCTACACTTAAAACCTTCCAGATCACCTTATAGAGTGGCTAGAATTCCATATCTATAGCCAACTTCTTAATTCATAAGTTAAGAAGGTGTTGTGTTAATTATATATAATAATTCTATAGAAGACCAAAGACCTCTATAATAAGAAGAAGGCGCTTATTTAACAAGAGCTTTAGTTGTCGCTCTTACCAATCCATATTGCTTTTAATATCTGGACCTCTCTAAACTAATACCTGTTTCTTGCCATCTACGCTTACTTTATAAGAGCTTTAATAAAGTAGGCTTGTAACACGCTTCTTGCTTTAAAAGAGATTGGTAACTATAGCGCGCTTAAGCAGGTAGCAATCTTCTATCCTATTCTTAAAGACTTTAACTTTACTAAGCAGCTTGGCGCCTTTATTAGCAATAATGCCTTAGTAAATAATAAGTTCTATTAAGATCTATTAAAGGAGCTTTTATGGCAAGATAATTACCAGTGGGATAAGAGCCAGAGGATGTGTTATATTAGCCATATTATTAATCTTATTATTTAAGCCTTCTTCTTTAAAGACAAGATCTTAATTAAGACACTTAAAGCCTTTAATATTAACGACCTTGCTTAAGAACTTAGGCTTTAAAAGGCCTTACAAGAACAAGCTAATGGAGAGAAGTTAGCTTAAGAATAGCTTAAGAAAGAGGTAAATATAAGAAAGCTAATATGAGCGCTCGGCGTTCTTAGAAAGCTTTACAATCTTGCGGTTTATATAAGAAGCTTAGTAGGTAGAGCAAGTGTCTTCTAAGCGCTTACTGGTAGATTACTACTAATTAATAATAGAACACGATGGAATAGCTGGTCTATAATACTTATAGTAGCTTATAAGAAACAGGTTGCTATAACTTGCTATTAAAGCAACTTTAAAGAGGAAATCAAAGCTAAAGATATCCTTTAAGCGCCTACTAATTAGAAAGAGCTTTAAGTAATATAAGACTTTCTAAATATCTTTAAAGAAGCAACTCTACGCCTTTAAGGTAATTAGGCTTAAATCTATAAGGTTCTTCTAATTATGGATATATTAAAGATTACACTAAGTAAAGCGGCTTAAAATGTAAGTCTACTTCCTCTATTATAGCCCTTAATCTACTGCTAATATTATTAAGCCAGTAAAGAAGTTCTTAAAAGGAATTGTTGCTTAGATTAAGGAATCTATTATAGTCTTTAATAAGTACTATAAGCTCCTTAACTCTACTCCTGCCTACCAGCTTGCGGTCTTCTTTAATCCCTCTATACGAGCAGAATACTTCATATTAACTTATAAAGATAAGGTAAAATACAAGCTAGAGGCTCTAAAGGAAGCATAAATTAAGTGGAGAGCTATTACTCTTAGGCCTAAGACAAAGGTAAAAAAGTTAAAGAAAAAGGAAGAGTTAGATCTCTTAGTAGTAATAAATTAGTTAACCTGGTTTAATAAGAGAAGAAGCTTAGATAAGTGGGATAACTATCTATTTATAAAGCCTTATAAGGTCTCTAACATACCGCCGCTTAAGTAGTAGCTTAAGCCCTTATAGCTTAAGCGCTAGCCAAACCTCTTAAAGTTTGCTATTAGTATACTCTCTATACCAGTAATAAGTAACGCGCCAGAGAAAGTCTTCTCTAGAGCTCGTAGAACAGTGTCTTAGGAGAGGTCTTAAATAACGCCAGAAAGCGTTAAATACAAGGAATGCCTTAAGGCGTGGAATTTCCTACAGTTCTAAGGCTTTAGAGCCTTACCACCATAATTTAGGTGGCGAATATCTCCATATAGCCTCTATAAAGCTTTATTTCTTAATATCTTTAACAATTCTTATAATATTGGTGCTTTATACGCAAATTTGGTAAGGAGCACCGTGCTAAGAGAGTAGATTACAAATATTCTAGATTATATAATCGAATCCTGACTAATCGGAATCCTGCAAAATCCGATTATCGACCACGCTGCCCACCAACCAACGACGCGAATCTTTTGCACCTCGACGTGTCGTTACATGCGAAATCCCCGTTAATCACCCCCGGTACTCAAACTCGTGTCTATGGCTTGAAGCAGACAGTCTAGACACGGCATGGGGAAGATTCTGTGTGTCGCAGAGAAACCGTCCATCGCCAAAGCTGTGGCTAATCATTTGGCCGCTGCTCGAGCAGTAAGATATCCCCAAAGGTAAGACTATAGATTTCGGGCTGACTAAAGCCACACAGCAAGACGTACGCGGTATTCCCTGGCTTAAGAATTACGTCTTTGACTACAATTTCGGGCGGACATGGGGAGCTAGCAATGTCGTTTTTACTAGCGTCGCAGGGCACATCAAAAGCACCGAGTTTGATCAAAGATATCGGAACTGGAATTCATGTAATCCATCGCAGTTGTTCGACGCTCCTATAGTAAATTATGTTGAAAATGTGTGTGCTCACAACCGAATTACCCGCAGATGCTAACGGACACCAGGACAAGAAAATAATTGCTACAAACATCGAGGAACAAGCTCGCTCTGCCCAAGTTCTCTTCATTTGGACCGACTGTGACCGCGAAGGTGAGCACATTGGCACGGAGATTCGGGATATCGCTTTGAAGATCAATCCCCGGCTTGAGGTTAGAAGAGCGAGGTTTAGCAACATCGAACGAGCGTTAGTACTTCCACCACTCTAAGGTTACCCTCCAATGCTGAAATTCTCTAGTCATGTTATCACTGCTGCAAAGAATCCTATTCCTCTTGACGAAAAGCAGGCAAACGCTGTGGCAGCACGCATCGAATTGGACCTTCGGCTCGGAGCAGCCTTTACCCGGATGCAGACATTAGCCCTTAAGCCGATGATCGATAGCGTTCAGGAGCTGAAAGTAATCAGCTACGGCTCATGCCAATTTCCAACTCTCGGCTTTGTTGTTGACCGCTATTTCCGTGTCAAGAACTTCGTCCCAGAAACTTTCTGGTACATCAGGGTGACACATCAGAAAGAGAACATCAATGTTAACTTTAACTGGAATCGAGTCCATTTGTTCGACCGAATGGCTGTCACGATTCTATTCGAAAGGTGTCTAATGGCCAAGACTGCAAAGGTTATCGAGATGCAGAAGCGGCCAACAAGTAAATGGAAGCCTCTGCCTCTGACCACTGTGGAGCTGCAGAGAATGGGTAGTCTATTTCTTCGGATGGATAGCCAACGTGTAATGAAAGTAGGTAAAACATGGGCATTCAAGTGCCGGCATGGGCTGACTGGGCGAAGATTGCAGAAGACTTATATACTAAGGGATGGATTAGCTATCCGCGCACAGAGACCGACCAATTCGATAAAGGTATGGATCTCAAAAAGCTCATTGAGAAACAGCAGCAAGACGGAGCATGGGGTCCATTTGCCCAAGGGTACGTACAAGTTTATCTAATATCCTAGAGAATTTGCTGAGGTGATTCAGCCTGATGAACGGTGGCTTTAACCAACCCAGAAACGGCCAACATAACGACCAAGCCCATCCACCAATCCATCCCGTTAACTATGTGGCTGGGGCCCAGCTCAATGACGAAGAACGCCGTGTTTACGAATTTGTCGTCCGCCGCTTTCTCGCTTGTTGTTCCGAAGATGCAAGGGGCGAAGCAACGGACATAGGGATCTCCTATGGCGGCGAAATATTCCGTGCTTGTGGGCTAATCGTTTTAGCTCGCAATTATCTAAATGTCTACCCGTACGATAGGTGGGAAAGTAGCCAACAGCTCCCACAATTCTCTGTCGGCGAGACATTCGTCCCTACGGAAGTTAGTATGTCCGATGGGACGACTGCTGCTCCAGGATACTTGACCGAACCGGAGTTAATCTCATTGATGGACGCGAATGGCATTGGTACGGATGCAACGATGGCTGAGCACATTGCTAAAATCAAAGAGCGGACCTATGTCATGACCCGTCCTAGAGGCGGTGGGCGGGGTGACAGCAATACACAGGTCACATCTACTGGAACCAGAGGAGCCAGGGGCGGAAGAGGGAGGGGACGAGGAGGTGGAAATTCAAACTCTGGGCAGAGTGGAAATGGAAATGGGGGGGTGCAAGAATTCATTCCTACTACTCTCGGGGTTGCGCTCATTGAAGGATACGACAATGTGGGGTTTGAGACGAGCCTCAGCAAGCCATTCCTCCGCAAAGAGGTAATTGGAGCTCAGAGATTTGCTCCGGCTGACATGTGCTGACAACGAACAGATGGAACTCCAAATGAAAGCAATTTGCGCTGGCACAACGACTCGAAATGATGTGGTGCATCAAAACCTGGAGAAGTACAGAGAAGTTTTTGTGCGAACCGCGCAGCAGATCAACGTCCTCAAAGCTGTAAGTTTGGACCAATGAGCGGGTTGTGGAAGCGACTGGCAGAATTGACTCATCTATAGGCCATCAGAAAATACATACTGGAAGCGAATGGCTGAGGGATTTTCAAGTCGACGCATCCGGGGGCGCAGTTAGCGACCATTATCCCGATGTTTGGCTAAGAAAGTGGAGCTGGCTGTGAAGCGGCGGGAGATGTCCTGCAGTCGCGCACCACGTGTGTTTGCGGGGCGACGTCTTTCGCTTTTGCTTTTCTGCCGTCTGGCGTCGCCGCTGCTGCCCCAGTGCCCCTCTTTCACTCGGAGCGAGATCGGCGAGACGGGGGCAGCTGGGCAGCGAAGCAGGAGAATATGCGATGCATGCCGCGTGACTGTATTGCTGTGGGTCGAGGATTGGGATGAGGGCGCGAGGGGAGAGAGAGAGCGGGCAAATAGATCGGAGGGGGAGGATTGCGGTAGTGCGGTAGTGCGGCTAACATTGTGGAAGGGGGTGGAATGCTCGGCTGATACGGGTTCTCCCCCCTCCGTGCACGTTCCCACTCAATGCACGGTCTTTCCTCACCAAAATTTGCCTAAATATACCTTTTTATACTACCTATAACTTAATAACCTTTTAATAGAATTTTATAAAATT
>Ga0307507_10002290_pt1 | contig 40776 bp, 6 predicted proteins | sample 7_EM_MG_FD_207223 | JGI IMG/M metagenome (GOLD analysis project Ga0307507, IMG submission 207223) | Populus trichocarpa ectomycorrhiza microbial communities from riparian zone in the Pacific Northwest, United States - 7_EM | ecosystem: Host-associated > Plants > Roots > Unclassified | place...
ATTAATAGACAAGCTAAAAGCAACAAAGTAGTACTTAATTAATAACCTAGATAAAGGGTTTATTAAGCTAAGTTAAGCCCCTTTTACTTCCCCTATCCTATTTGTAAAAAAGCCTAGTGGAGGCCTCCGTTTTTATATCAACTATTAGAAGCTAAATGCTATCACTTAAAAGGATTAGTATCCTATTCCGTTAATTAACAAAACCCTCGCACGTCTAAGCTAGGTAAAGATCTTTACTAAACTTAATATCCGCCAAGCTTTCTACCAAATTAGGATAGACCCTGCATCTAAAGATTTAACAATATTCCGTACCCGTTATAGGTCCTATAAATGTAAAGTTCTTCCTTTTAGACTAATAAACGGACCGGCTACGTACTAAAGGTATATAAATAACGTTCTTTTTAATTACCTTAACAAATTCTGCATAGTATACCTAGACAACATCCTTATATACTTGGACAATAAACTTAAGCACTAAGTTCACGTTAAGAAGGTCCTAGAGAGATTATAGAACGCAGGTTTACAAGTTAATATTAAAAAATATAAATTTAGGGTAAAACGCACAAAGTACCTTAGGTTTATAGTGAGTACGGATAGGATTAAAGTTAACCCTAAAAAGGTTAACGCAATCCGTAACTAGAAGCCCCTTTATACTATAAAGGGGATCCAGTCCTTCCTGGGTTTTTATAATTTCTACTACCGATTTATCTGTGACTATGGAGTTATAGCAACGCCTCTTATATAACTTACCCGGAAAGACACGCCTTTTATCTTTAATAATGACTATATAGAAGCCTTCGGAGAGTTAAAAGATCGGCTTATCTCTTCTCTAATCCTTCGTCACTATAACCCGGACCTTAAATTAATACTAGAGACGGACGCTTCTAATAGAGTTATAGCGGGAATCCTATTATAGTTACATCTAGACGGCGAATAGTACCCTATTGCCTTTTTCTTAAAAATAATAGACCTAGCTAAGTGTAACTACAAAGTACATAATAAAGAAATGCTAGCTATTATCCAATTACTATCCTAATGGCGCATAGAGCTTAAAGGCACGAACTCCTAGATTAAGATATATACGGATTATAAAGCCCTAGAGTACTTTATAACTATAAAACAGCTTACTGGATAATAAGCCTACTAGGCTAAAATACTCTCTAAATTCTTCTTTATAATTATATATTATTCTGGTAAGCAAAATACTAAAGCTAATACACTAACCCGAAGGGAACAAGACGTAGGACCCTAGGATGAGCTAAAGACCCAATACTGGACACACGCCCTCCTCTATCCCAAACAGCTTAACCCGCAAATTCTTAAAGAACTAAACTCCAAATGGAATAAGCTAGCACCCCTAGAGGGAGCAGTCTTGGATAAACTAATAGGGCTAGTTAACCGCATCCTAACTACAAACCGCACGGCTAACTCCCTAAAAGCCCTCTGCGACTAAGCCGCGAAGGAGGACCCTAATTTAGAAATAGAAGAAGGACTGCTTCTATACTAAGGACGGCTTATAGTTCCAGATATCAACAACCTACAGACAGAGTTAATCCGTAAAGCCCACTATTAAGTCTCTACGGCATACTCTAGTTATAATAAGACCCACTAACTACTAGCGCCCTATTACTACTGGCGAGGACTTCTATCCAATGTAGATCGATTTGTTAGAAACTGCCACGCCTATAAACGCGTAAATGCCCCTAGGGATTAAACTCCTAGGTGGCTATAACCACTGCCAGTTCCAGAACGCCCTTAGTAATATATTACTATGGACTTTAAGTTATTTCTAAAGGACGCCCACGGCCACAATACAGCCTTTATAGTGGTTAACCGACTATATAAGCAATCTGTCTCCCTCCCTTATTTTAAGACCATAACTGCGAAGGATATGGCCTGCCTCTATATTAATAACATCTATCAATTCTATAGCGCCCCCAAATTAATTGTTTCTAACCGTGGCCCCTAGTTCATATTAGATTTCTAGAATAAACTCTGCCATATCCTTAGGATTAAGATTAAGCTCTCTACTACATTCCACCCTTAGACTAACGGCCAAACCAAGATTATAAACCAGTACCTTAACTAGCGACTACGGCCCTTTATAGACTACTATTAGGATAACTAGTTGGAATTACTACCTATAATAGACTACGCGCAGCTTACACTCCCTTATGATAGTATAGAGATGTCCCTATTTAAACTGCTCTACGGGTATGCACCACAAACGTCCTTTAATTGGGATAGGCCTACTGAACCCACTACGGCCCACGAACGCCTTAGCTATAAGGAGGCCCAGGTATTTACTAAGAGAATATATAGAGCCTAGAAAACTGCTCAAACAATTATAAGAAAGGTGTAAAAAAAAAAGAAGTCCAATATAAACCAATATTGTTGCGAGGAAGACTTCCAAGTAGGAGATAAGGTATAGGTGTTAATAAAGAACTAGAAAACCTAGAGGCCAAGCCGCAAATTAGACCACCAAATGGCTGGCCTATACAAAACTCTTTAAAAGGTAGGACACTCTTTTAAGGTTAAGCTACCAGAGTTAATAAGAATCCACCCCATTTTCTCCCTAGACCGGCTACAAAAGGCTACGGATAATCTATTACCTAGACAGTACAACAACCCCCTACCACTAATCCAGATTGCTAAGGACGAAGAATAGGAAGTTAAAGAAATCCTAGCAGTAAAAAAGGTCCGTAATATCTTAAAATACCGTGCAAGCTGGGTAGGCCATAACGACGACCTAGAGTGGTACCCTATATCTAATTTTAAGTACTCCCCCTATAAGCTATAAGATTTCCACCTAGCCCACCCTAATCTCCCTAGACCACCACGTAAATTAGACAACTGGATTAAATGCTAGGAAGAAGGGTTAGATAATTACAACAATTTAGACAATAATAGGGAGCTCGGACAACGCCTAAGGGCAGGCTTTTTTAGGAGGGGGGGGTGATATGATAGTGCTAGAGCGCGTTACCTGCCAAATTCTGCTATGCTGCTGCCATATTCTGCCAACCTACGATTGGCTCGCTTACCGCTAGCGCCTTGGCGGCTGCCCTTTTATATATGTTTACTATGGTCCTGGCAACCCCCTTCTTTTCTTCTCCTTAGCTTAGTATCTTCATTAAATAGCAATCCACAAGCTTCGGTTCAGAGGCATTTATGCGAGCCGTCACACCCCTCTTCCTATATGTAGGGCTCTAGCTCCTATATAAAGGCCTTATATACCTTATACTAAAAAACAGGGTAGCTCTATACTAGATAGCTTAGGAATATCTTATAGAGGGCTACTAAGTCCTGTAGAATAACCTTATAAAGGTAAAAGAGAAGGCTTATAACCCCTATAGTAGTAAGGTTATCAATCTAGTATAGCTATAGGCTAAAATAGCCCTTCTATTTGTCTAGTTTAGGCCATATTATTAATAGCAGCGTATTAGGCAGTATAATATCTATATAGCGGATTTTAAAGCAGCCTATCTATAAGGGGTGTCCTACTATTAATCTTATAAACTCTTATAGGAGAGAGTTTAAGTAATAGCCTACTATCTACTCTTGGTTCTACCTCCTAGCGTATTAAATCTAGTCCTTACTAACCCCCTTTAGCTCTATTATTTTAGCGCTAGCGCTCTACCTAATATACATCTTCTTCTCTAAGAAGATGCTAATATATTAGAAGGCCTTTACAACCTAATCTTGCTATAAGTTATATAAGAGGGCCACCTTATGGTCCCTTATACTGCTTTTAATTAGGCGTATATTATACTATACTAAGCGCCTACTAAAGTCTAGAAATGGCTTAATACTAAAATTCTAGTGGTATAGGAGATAGAAGGCTAGCCCGCTAAGTATATAAATAAGTAGTCTCCTATTCCATAGGGCCCTAATAGTCTTAAAATAGCTATACTGGTTCTGCTTACCTATATATATAGTAAATATTAAGGGTATATAGTATATAGGGCCTTTACTCTTAAACTTAAAGGTAAATAGATCTAAGATCTTAGTAGAGCATCTATTGCTACTATAGGTAAGTATATAGTAGCCTAGTAGGATATTAATAAGTATATAGAAGTAGCACTCTAGGGATAAAACGGCGCCCCTAGTCTAGAGCTTATAGTAGATACTTTAAAACTCCTCCTTAGTATAGCTATTAAGGAGGGTATCTTTGCCCTTATTAGCAAACTGCTCTTTCTTATACTATATATCCCTCCGCTATAGCGTCTTTAGGTACTCCCTAATACTATCCTCCCACAGAAATAGGTGGCTGTTTATTTCTATAGCTTTCTATATCTAATAGAGGTCTATTAAAGCAGTAATATAGCTATAAACTAACCGCTATAAAAGAAGCGTCTCCTCTTAGGGTACATTACTATTAGCTTTATAGCTCTTCCCTTTTAAGGGCTAGGTTATAACCTCTTTAATAAAAAAGAGAAGTAGCTTATCCTCTATAATAGTATTGCTATTATAGTACTACTTCTATTTATAAAAGGCCTAAAGCTAGATAATATATTAGCCGTAGGGCATAATGGGGGTATTATATCCTTCTTACCTTAAACTCTCTCTACTTTAGTTTATATATTAAAGATATATTCTTAGGCCTAGTGGCATATATAAGGGCAAGGACATACTACACGTTAGCGCGTAATTTAGTATTATTAGCAATATTAATCTCTACATAGTTAGTTAGTGCCATCTTATATAGCAGGTATAATAGTAAACATACTACCACAATTAAGGATTAAGTAGGGAGGACTTTTTTATATATACTTAAGGCCCTAATAGCCCTAATTACTATATAGTTGGCGTCCATTAGCGGCTTAATTAGCAGGTAGTCCCTAATACACATATTTTTACAGCTTGGCGCTTATAGCGCTATAAAGATCCCTAAATCTAACCCAGGTGGCTAGCTAAACATATAATTTCCTAGCTAACTAAGGATAAGCCAGGCCTTATATACTATAGAATTAATTAGCGGATATACATATATCTATAAGCGGATATCGCTAACCTTTTTTATTAAAAAGTTAATTCTATAGTATGCGAGGCCCGGCTTATCCTTAGTTAGCTAGGAAATTACGTATTTAGCTAGCCACCTAGGTTAGATTTAAGGATCTCTATAGCACCACAAGCGCTAAGCTATAAAAATACATATATTAGGGACCACCTACTAATTAAGCCACTAATAGACGCCGACTATATAGTAATTAGGGCCATTAGGGCCTTAAGTATATATAAAAAAGTCCTCCCTACCTAATCCTTAATTATAGTAGCACGTCTACTATTATACCTGCTATATAAGATGGCACTAACTAACTATATAGAGATTAATATTACCAGTAATACTAAATTATATACTAATACGCAGCATATCCTTGCCTTTATATATGCCACTAGGCCTAAAAATATATCTTTAATATACAAACCAAAGCAGAGAGAGTTTAAGGTAAGAAGGATATAATACCCCTATCGCGCCCTACAGCTAACGCATTATCTAGCTTTAGGCCTTCTATAAATAGAAGTAGTACTATAATAGCAATACTATTATAAAGGATAAGCTACTTCTCTTTTTTATTAAGGAGGTTATAGCCTAGCCCTTAAAAGGGAAGAGCTATAAAGCTAATAGTAATATACCCTAAGAGGAGACATATCTCTTATAGCGGTTAGTTTATAGCTATATTACTACTTTAATAGACCTCTATTAGATATAGAAAGCTATAGGAATAAACAGCCACCTATCTCTATAGAAGGACAGTATTAGGGAGTACCTAAAGACGCTATAGCAGAGGGACGTATAGTATAAGAAAGAGCAGTTTACTAATAAGGGCAGAGATACCCTCCTTAATAGCTATACTAAGGAGGAGTTTCAGAGCGTTTGCTGTAAGCTCTAGACTAGGGGCACTATCTTATCCCTAGAGTGCTACTTCCGCATACTTATTAATATCCTACTAGGCCACTATATACTTACCTATAGTAGCAACAGACACTTCACTAAGATCTTAGATCTATTTACCTTTAAGTTTAAAGGTAAAGGCCCTATATGCTATATACCCTTAATATTTACTACACACATAGGTAAATAGAACTAGTATAGCCATCTTAAAACTATTAGGGCCCTATAGAACAGGAGACTACTTATTTATATACTTAGCGGGCTAGCCTTTTATCTCCTATACCGCTAGGATCTTAGTACTAAGCCATTTCTGGACTTTAGTAGGCGCTTAGTATAGTATAATATACGCCTAATTAAGAGCAGTATAAGGGACTGCAAGGCGGCCCTCTTATATAACTTATAGTAAGATTAGGTTATAAAGGCCTTTTAGTATATTAGTATCTTCTTAGAGAAGAAGACACATATTAGGTGGAGCGCTAGCGCTAAGATAGTAGAGCTAAAGGGGGTTAGTAAGGACCAGATTTAATATACTAGGAGGTAAAACTAAGAGTAGATAGTAGGCTATTACTTAAACTCTCTCCTATAAGAGTTTATAAGGTTAATAGTAGGACACCCCTTATAAATGGGCTACTTTAAAATCCGCCATACGGATATTATACCACCTAATATACTACTATTAATAATATAGCCCAAACTAAATAAATAAAAGGGCTGTTTTAGCCTATAGCTATACTAAATTAATAACCTTACTACTATAGGGGTTATAAGCCTTCTCTTTTATCTCTATAAGGTTATTCTATAGGACTTAGTAGCCCTCTATAAGATATTCCCAAGCTATCCGGTATAGAGCCACCCTATTTTTTAGTATAAGGCGTATAAGGCCTTTATATAGGAGCTAGAGCCCTACCTATAAGAAGAGGGAAGCCTAAACTAGCTATTAATTCTCTACTAGGCTATACTACTCCTTACTAACTAATTAAAGGCTCTATATACTAAAAATAAGCAGATAGCTAGCAAGGTTAAGGGCTTATTAGACTATCTAGATAAGTCCTAAAGAGCCTAGTCTTTACAGCTTTAACTACTAATATTTAGAGGTCTTATATTTTAACTAGAACCCCCTTTAGCTATAGTAGCAGTATGCTAGTCTACTAACCCCCCACATCCGCCTATAGAAGCGGCCCCTTTAACTCTATCTATTACAGAATCTAGTAGATATACGTCCGCTTAGGTAAGCGCTATAGGCTCTCCTTCCTATATAGCTTTGCCACCACTACTACTATAGCCGCTACTGCCACTACCGCAGCCGCTACTGCTACTGCTATAGCTAGAGCCGCAGTCCTAGCTAGAGCCTAGGTCTAGGTCTCCTCCTATATACTATATAAGCCATATAGTAAACTTTATATAGGCCCTTTGGCGTAAGTGGACTAAAGGGCTAAGGGGTAATCCTTTTATAGTAGCGCTAGATTCTAAATAGAGCAGTAAATAGTAGGCTGGCTAGTAAAAGGGGGTTTAATAGTACTCCTTATAGCTTAAGGTTATTAAGGAGATTAAGTAGGTTATGTAGGCCCAGAAGGTTAGCAAGGAGGCGGCTATATAGTAGGTTAATCTATAGTAGGAGCAGATACAGTACTTACTAGATTAACTTTATAAATGGCTTTAAGCAGGTAGAAAAGCTTTAAAATAGTTATATATATTATCTATATCTAAATTCTAATAAGTTCTATTAAAGCCTTTATCTATAACCCCCTAGGGACTTATTTTAGTATAATATAAGTTTAATAGAGTGCTTTAGGGTGCTTTATAATAGCAGCGCGCAACTTAAAATATAAATAACTCTATTAACCCATAGCTAATTCTTGCTATTCTAATATAAGTAGAAAGCACTTAGTAGGCTCTATATATAGGGCTTAATAGGTATTAAAAAAGCAGCGTTGCTAGCAATTAAAATTCAACTATGGATATAGGGTAACCTCTATAGTCGCTAAACGCATAGGCCCCCTTGCCTACGTAATTATAACTCAGCCGCGGATTTAGCTATATAAATATAACTATGCATATACTATTAGTCTAAGGGACTTTTACAAGGTTTCTTAGGCGATCCGACTTGTTTTATATATAGAGTAGTTACCTTCTTTAACAAAATTAGTCTACACCTCTATAACAGCTATTATCTTAGAAATACCGTTAAATTAATCCGCAGAAGCAGCTCTATAATTAATGAACTTTTGGGCCTTATATATACACCCGTTACGACGTCTATTGTGACGTTCATTGCAACGTTTGTTACAACATTCGTTATAACGTCCGTTGCCTAAATTTGTATAGGGAGATATATAATCTTTAACAAAGTTAATAAAGCTACCTATATAAGGTCTAGGGCTGCATATAGGCTTAAAATAATCATAAGAAGCAGCTCTATAATAAATTAATTCTTAGGCTTTATATATGCAATATTTATTGTAATATCCGCTAAGTCGGAGGTCTTAATACCGGTTTTTTTTTGGCGAAAATAATCTTAACTTTAGGCTATTATGGGCTAATTTAGACCTAATATTCATAAAATATTAGGTCGTCTCTCTAATCGATGAACTTTTAGTAGTATTTTAAGCCGTTGTGGTTAAGCAATTTAACTGCGAGTGTAGGGAACATCATAAAAAAAGTCGGATTTCTCAATAAACGTTGCGGAACACGCTCAGACGTGATTCTGGTGGTTTCGTACAAACGTAGTTAGTCAGCTTGCAGACCGATTGAAAATCCGCACCAACAGAATCACGTCTGAGCTTGCTGAGGTAAGAGCTCGCTGAGGTAAACGTCGCAAAATCTTACACTAAATGAACTTTAGCACCGTGCGCGTACACTTAATAAGCTTTCAAGACAAAATTCTTCAAAATTATCGCCATTAAAGCTACACTTGATCGTATAATATTGCAACTATACCCTATCTTTGGTATATCTAAGATTGTGCAATCTTACTACGGTACTAGGCAAAAGTTTCGTTAGTATGAAAATTAGCGTAAAATATCAGCTAGGATTCTTACTAGGATTTTCTACCAATTAGTCCCATAATATCTTTCGGCACTCTTACTAACTATTTATTATACCTCGCGGTCACGTACACACGCCTTTATACCTTTATCCTCTATAATCTATTATAGTACCTTTAACACCTCAACATAAGCGGCTTACGCGTAATCAACGCCTTTAAGTTTAAACTTTATGCCTTGCTGGCCATACCTATAAATAGATTGCACAGCTTCTAGATATTATACAGCGTCAAGCTTGATATGCCGTCCTTACAGAACGCGTTACTCCTAAGAAGCGTTCCGGTTGTCCTTTAATTCTTATAAATAAATAAGTTTAAAACCTTATCCTCTACGTCTATTCCTTATATACCGGTCGGCTTATATCTTATCTTTACCTAGTATGTGGCCTATTTTTGTACTGGCAAGTCTCTAAATATACTATTTGAAACGCCCTTTGGAAAGCCGGCTTTAAATAATATATAGCACGCGCTAAACCTCCCCTTTTATAAGCTAATAAGGAAGAACGCCTTTAATAGACCCTAGAGCATATTAACTAAACTAAGGAGTAGTGGTGTATAATACTGTAGATAGATAAAACCTAGGTAATACGTAGAAGATATATAAAATAATAGGTTATAAGACGTTTAGGAAAGGAGCTTAAGGAGATATATATAGTGGATAAGATTTATAAGCGACAAGGCTAGATGTTCTAAGGCTATTTTAATAGCTCTATAAAAGGTCCTTATCTTTTTTAGGAGAAGGAATAGGGTATAATTGACCAGAAGACGTATTATAAACAAATCATACCCCTAATTAACGGCTAGATTTGAACAAATCCTTAACTTTAGCTTATATAAAATGGAGCTTTAAGCCACGTAGCTAGTAATATAGCAACTAAGCTTCTTGCGCGAGGAAGAGTTTAAATCTTCTAACTAGTATACTTACCGGATTTAAATCTAATTAAGACTATTTGGAACTAGATAAAGGACTATATTTTTAATAAGTATAGAGACGTTTAGCTTTTATATAACTAGCTTTAAGTAGTAATTAAGGAGGTATAGGAATCTATTATGGAATGCTAGCTAAAAGAGCTTATCTAGAGCATAAAGAAATGTTATAAAGATGTTATTAAGGCGAGTAGATGCCATACAAAATGGTAGCATATAATTTAGATTTAAAACTAGCTTATAAAGTTACCCCTATAAGCTAAAAACGCCACTATACTAACAAAACTTTTGCCTAGTACCGTAGTAGTATTAGAAATGGCTAATAATATGTAACTACCCCAAAGTGCGCAGAGATATATCTAGGATAGATTAATAATGTATCCAAGATATAATCTAGGCACCTTTGCGCACTTACCTATCTTAGGTAGTTCTTTTATACTACTACCAATAGAAGCAATTTAGTCCTTAATTATAGACTTAGAATAATTATAGAAGGACTTTTTTTATAAAGGGTAACGGGTGTAGGAAGAACGCACATATATAAATATTAAAGATGTAATTAGGATATATCTAGCTTATATTGAGAGTATTACAAAGATATATAATCCTAAATACCTATATTATAACGATCTGCTAACGCCTCTTCTTTAACGCTAGTAGTAAGTAGAATTCTATAACGCGAGTTATATATAATATATAAACTAATTATTTCTATAATATAGCTAGGCTTAATATTAATTACATAAACTAGATTGCTTATAGTAGAAAGACTTATATATAATAGTGCTAGAGTGCGTTACCTGCTACTTTCTGGGCATCCTGCCAGATTCTACCAAATTCTATCATATTCTGCCGACTACTTATAGAGATAACCAAATAGGATTTTCCATCTCCGGGATGGAAAATCGCTATTAGCTCGCTTAATACTAGCGCCTTAGCGACCCCTTTATATCTTACTAGTCTTTTATAAACTTCTTCTTTTCCTTAGCTTAGTATTCTTATATAGTAGCAATCTATAAGCTTCGGCTTAGAAGTATTTATACAAGCCCGTTATATTATACTAAGCTCTCCCTACATTGCCTGAAAAGGCCTTAATAATATCCCACCCTAAAAAAGAAGACCTTTGTCTATAACGACGCGTTAACGCGTTATACTTAGACACTAAAAAAACTTATACTACCACGTCTAGGAAGGCCTTAATAATATCCCACTTTTATAGAATAGACTATACTTAACCTGCACCCTAGAATTAAAACCGAATTATATAATTTTAACGAACCTTAGGAAGCTAATAATAGCACCTAAAGCGAGCTTATCTAAAAGATCTACCTCTACCTAAGAGAAACACGAGATCTAGTTAGGATTAGAAATTAAAGATAATAACAATGTTATAGATATATATGAGCAGATTTAAGCCCTTGTAGCCAATTAGAAGGTCAATTATCTTTAAGCCTAAAGCATATAAGAGACTCTAAAGGAGATTCTAGAAAGCCTTATTACCTTATAAAACAGCCTAGCCTCCCCTTTACAAAGCCTTAGTTAACCTATTCGCTTAACTAAATACAATATACTAGAGAGTACGGATATAATAACGAAGCAATTAAAGTCCGTTAAGCTCTTTAACTCTTAACTACTATCTAACGGGATAGACCCTACCTTTAAGAATTGGAGGATCTAAGTACAAGGAAAGCTCCGTGTTAACTATAACCATTTCCCCTAATTAACAAGACCCTTACACATCTAAGCCAGGCCAAAATCTTTATAAAGCTTGATGTCCACTAAGCTTTTTACCAAATTAGGATGGGCCCTATATTAAAGGATCTAACGACGTTCTATACCCGCTACGGTTCTTATAAATATAAAGTCTTTCCTTTTAGACTAATAAATGGGCTAGCCATGTATCAATAGTATATAAATAATGTCCTTTTTAACTACCTTAACGAATTCTACACGACATACCTAGACAACATTTTTATAAACTTAGACAATAAACTTAAGCATTAAGTTTATATTAAGAAGGTCCTAGAGAGGCTGCGGAATATAGGCCTATAAGTTAATATTAAAAAATATATATTTAGAGTAAAACAAATAAAGTACCTTAGGTTTATTGTTAGTATAAAAGGAATTAAAATTAACCCTAAGAAGGTTAAGGCAATATGTAACTGGAAACCCCCTTATACTATAAAAGGCATTTAGTCCTTTTTTAGCTTCTATAACTTCTACTATTAGTTTATCCATAATTATAGAGTTATAGCTAAGCCTCTTATATAACTAACTAAGAATAATATGCCTTTTATTTTTAATAATAATTATATAAAAGCTTAAGGAGTTAAAGAACCAACTTACCTCCTCCCTAATTCTTTGACACTATAACCTAAACCTTAAATTAATGCTAGAAACGGATGCCTCTGACGGAGTAGTAGTAGGGGTTCTCTTACGGTTATACCTAGATGGCGAGTAGTACCTATTGCGTTTTTCTTAAAAATAATGGCCTAGCTAAGTATAACTACGAGGTATACAATAAGGAAATGCTGGCTATTATATAATTGTTATCCTAGTGGCGCACAGAGCTTAAAGGCATAGACTTTTAGATTAAAGTCTATACTAATTATAAAGCCTTTAAGTATTTTATAATAATAAAGCAACTTACCAGTTAATAGGCCAGGTAGGCTAAAATACTCTCCTAATTCTTCTTTACAATTATATACCGCCCTAGTAAGCAAAATTCTAAAGCTAATACTCTTACCCAGAGAGAATAGGATGTGGAACCATAAAATAAGCTAAAGGCTTAGTACCGGACACGCGCCCTCCTCTATCCCGAATAGCTTAACCTATATATTTTTAAGAAACTAAGCTTTAAACGGAATAAGCTAGCGCCTATAAAAAGAGAGACCCTAAATAAACTAATAGGACTAATTAACTATATTCTAATCGCGAACCGCATAGCTAAATCCCTAAAAGCCCTCTGCGACTAAGCTATAGAAAAATAACCCTAATTTAAAAATAGAAGATATACTTCTCTTATACTAAGAACGGCTTATAGTTTTAGATATTAATAACTTATAAACGGAGCTAATCCATAAAGCCTACTATTAAATCTCTGTAGTATACCCTAGTTGAGATAAGGTCCACCAGCTGCTAGCGCCTTACTACTACTAGTAAGGACTCCTGTCTAATATAAAACAATTTATTAGGGATTATTGTACTTATAAACAGGTAGATACCCCTAGGGATTAAACCCCTAGATAGTTATAACTACTACCAGTTTCTAAATGCTCTTAGCAGCATATTATAATAGACCTTAAACTATTCTTAAAGGGTAAATATAGCTATAATATAGCCCTTATAGTAGTTAACCAACTAAGCAAGTAAGCCATTTCCCTCCCTTACTTTAAAACTACAACTATAAAAGATATAGCCCGTATATATACTAATAACATTTACCAGATCTATGGCGCTTTTAAGTTAATTATCTCTAACTGTAAACCCCAATTTATATCGGACTTCTAGGACGAATTTTACCGCATCCTTAGGATTAAGGTTAAGCTCTCTACTATATTCTACCCTTAGACTAATAGCTAAACTAAGATTATAAACTAGTACCTTAACTAGCGACTTTGCCCCTTTATTAATTACTACTAGGATAACTGGTTAGAACTACTGCCTATAATAAACTACGCATAGCTTACGCTCCCTTATAATAGTATAGGAATATTACTATTTAAGTTACTCTATAGATATAAGCCACGAACATCCTTTAATTGGGATAGACCTATAGGACCTATAACGGCCCGCAAACGCCTTAGCTATAAAGAGGCCTAGATATTCGCTAAGAGAATATATAGAGCCTAGGAGACTGCTAAAGCAATTATAAAAAGGGTATAAGAGAAGAAAGAAGCCAATATAAACCAATATTACTGCAAGGTAGACTTCTAAGCAGGAGATAAGGTATAGGTGTTAATAAAAAACTAGAAGACTTAGAGCCCGAGCTATAAACTAGACCACTAAATAGCTGGCCCCTATAAAATCCTTAAGAAGAAAGGGTACTCTTTTAGGGCTAAGCTACTAGAGTTAATAAAGATCTACCCTATTTTCTCTTTAGACCAACTACGGAAGGCTATGGATAACTTATTACCTAGATAGTATAACAACCACCCACTACTAATTTAAATTGCAGAGGACAAGGAATAGGAAGTTAAAGAGATTTTAGCATTTAAAAAGGACCGTGGTATCTTAAAATACCATACAAGCTAGGTAGGTCACAATGAAGATCTAGAATGGTACCCTGTATCTAATTTTAAGTACTTTCCCTATAAGCTATAAGATTTCCACCTAGCCTACCTAGACCTCTCTAGACTACTACGTAAACTAAACAGCTGAATTAAATGCTAGAAGGAAGGGTTAGATAGTTATAACAATCTAGATAATAATAAAGAACTTAGATAAAGCCTAAGGGAAGGCTTTTTTGGGAGGGGGGGTAATGTAACGGTACTAGAGCGCGTCACCTGCTACTTTCTAGGCATCCTACCAAATTCTACCAAATTCTACCATATTCTGCCAACTACTTATAGAGATAACCAAATAGGATTTTCCATCCCCAGGATGGAAAATTGCTATTAGCTCGCTTACTACTAGCGCCTTGGCGACCCCTTTATATCTTGCCAGTCTCTTATAGACTTTCTCTTCTCCTTAGCTTAGTATTCTTATATAGTAGCAATCTACAAGCTTCGGCTTAGAAGTATTTATACGAGCCCGTCACATTATATTTAGTTAAAAAATACTAAAATATTTCGTATCCTCTAAGCACGTAATTAAATATATAATAGATTTATCTAGCCTATAGCTAAATAATAAAAATATTACCAAGATATATAAAAATGTAAGAGACTATATTCTAGATATAACTAGGTTCTAATATAGATAGATATAATACTTGTGCATATTAAAGAACAAGATAAGTATAATATGCCCTCTTCTTGGTCTTTAAAAGTGCTTTAGGAGATAGATACCCTATATAGGCGTATTTTACTATAAATACTTAGACCCTTAGCTATAAAACTTTTACCATAAGCAAATTATAGAGGAAGACTGAGAAAGAATACGTAAATTATAAGAAAAGGTATAATATATCTATAATATTATATTACTATATCTAAGTTATAATATAGACATTACGTACTCTTATACATTTTCTTGGCGATTTAATAAATTAAAATTAAAATAATCTTAAATAAAGAGAAATAAATATATAAGATACTTATTTATATTATCTATTCTTATTAACGTATATAGGCTTTATAATAATATTTATTATATATTTTAGTATTAGATTGCTAGTTATAAGCTATATCTTTATATTATAAAGTATATAGTTAGTGTCTAATATATCCTTAATACATTATAACTATAACTAAGCTATAACTAGTTACTTATAGATAGACCTGTAGTAAGTATATACTATACTAAGGGAAGTCAAATATAAAACTATAAAAAATACTACCAAAAGTCTCTTTCTTTGGTTTTAAGATACTTATTAAAATATTTAAGAGATTTACTAGACTAAGGCTATTAGGGCACCCTAGAAACCTATATAGTAGTAAAGTACAAAAAGAAAAGATTAGATAATTGCGGTAAGTTATTATAATATGTATAACGTGCTCCATAAGCGAGTCGCGAATACAAGCAAGCCGCGAACCTTAAAACTCACCAAAAATTGGAAAAATTGCACCTTAATATCCCAACAACCACTTAATAATAAATTCTAATAATTTAGATTTAGGCTTTTATATATACTTTATAGCCTCTATTAAAATTATATAGTAAATGGTTTAGTAGTTTTTAAAATATTAAAATTTGGGGGCCAAAATAAGGCTAAATTACTATATCTTACTATATCTTAAAAACTATTAAACAGTTCACTATATAACTTTAATAGTAGTTATAGAGTATATATAAAAGCCTAAATCTAAATTATTAGAATTTATTATTAAGTGGTTGTCGAGATATTAAGGTGCGATTTTTCCAATTTTTGGTGAGTTTTGAGGTTCGCGGCTCGCTTGTATTCGCGACTCGCTTGTGGAGCATGTTATAACTATAATATAACCTTAATATATCTAGGCTGTAATTACGCCTAAAGACTTGGAAAATAGGTACTAGCCCCTTATACTGTGGAGTTTAACTATATATAGCTAGATAATATTAAGGATTGCCTATATATTGTTTTAACTTTTTATAGCAATTATACGCATTCTCTAGCGCCTCCGTTAAAGGTTCTAATACAGCTTATTAAAGAACTTTAATAATAAATTTAGCGATAGTTGGGGCCAGGGCCTACTTTAAGTACATTATATCTAAGTTATATTAATACCCTATCTTTATTCTATTAGGCTCTTTTATATACAGCCTTTTAATAAAAGAGTTTTGCGAAAAATATAATGTTACTAGCCTTCTAAGCCTTTACTAAAGCCTTGCAAATCTTAATAAGATTTAATACCTGATTAAAAAGTAATAGCTTTTATTATATCTGTAAGGTTAAGATATATAAGGGGTAATATTTAAAAAGCATCTATATTATAAAATAGGTCTTGGATATATATAAGATATATTCTACTAAGATAGCAAGCTAATAATTATATACTTTTAAAAAGACCAGGTGGAAATACTCTTAATATTAAAAACGTTTAAAATTGTTACGGACGTTTTAAGTATAATGTTACGACTACTTAAAGAGGAGTTGGAAGAAGCTAGTTAGTTAATAAGGGTACGGTCTAAGATGGAACCAGTAGAACTATATGACGAAGAATGGTAACCGAGGTCATATAATATTGTACGCAGTATATGCAAGGTACGAGCAAAACGTATATACAACCTATATAGTGCGTATCTTACGTATAAGGAGGATTTCTTAGGAGTATGGATGTGTATTTAAGGACCTATAGTCTCTACCTAGATAGTTCCTTTCCTTGTAGTGAATCTTAGAATATAATTAGAGTTAATCTGTTAGGTAACTACTCCACTAGTTATTATCTATTTATTATATTGTTAACTTCTCTGTTTACCTATATAACCTAGCCTAATAATAAGTCCACCGTGGTGTTTCCTATAAGGCTTTATTATACATTTACTACCTAGTTACAGTATTAATAAAAGTCGAATAATATACTTCCAAAAGCACCAGTTATGACGCCATCTATGGTAGCTACGACCTTAGGGTTAGGAGGAGGTACTAGTATAAGGAATATAGATTCGCAGCTAGTTATGGTGGGTCAGTTATAAGAAAGGGTTAATTAAATAATAGACAATAATTAAATACTTAAAGAAAGACTTAATGGAATTAGAGCTGTAAAAGTTAAGTTACTATCCATTAAGTAATTCTTAGGAGAAAGGTTAAAGCTTAAAGGGTTCCTTACGTAAATGCACTTTAAGGTTATACAAGAAGGGGCTAAGTTGGTAACACCTATAGATTAAGTAGCGTATATAGGGTTGTTTCTAACAAAAAGAGCACTAGAGTAGTTTAAACCTTATTTTACTAAAATCCAAATAAATAGAATAATAACTACTAACTGGAACGGGTTCGCAGAAAGGCTAATATAGATATTTAGCAACCTAGAGGCAATAACTATAACGGAAAGAAAGCTTTAGAACTTAGTATAACGCACTTTAGTAATTAAGTATACAACCCGGTTTCAGACACTTATAACGTAGGTTAAGTAGAATAATAAGGCGCTTATGGCATAGTATAAATAGGGACTTAAGGCTAAAGTCTAGGACGCGATTATCCTAATAGAAGATGTAGAAACTCTATAAAAGTTAATAGATTAGTTAATTAAGATTAATAATAAAATCTACTAAAGGGAATAAGCCAAGAAAGGGCAAGATAGAGTTCTATAGTTATATAAGGCGCAGAGTACGCAATAATAGACACAGAGTTATAAACTATGGAATAGTAGGCCAGAGCTAATGGACTTAAGCGGTATTAAAGAATCTAAGAATTAGAATTAGAAACTATAGAAACCTAGAGGTTAAGAATTAAGTAATTATAGGACTAAGGAGCAAAGGTTAAACTAGGGATCTTAGTAGTAGAAGACGTTTAGGCGGACTCTATAATAAGAAAAATAGTTTAAAAAGGAGTTTGCATAAATTGCGAAAAATAGGGTTATTTCGCTAGAAATTATAGAGGTAGTTAGAGTAACCACGCAGTAAAGGGCATAAGGTTATTAGAGTATAATAACGCAGATATAGGAATATTGCGCAGGACTAAGAAGTGTTTAATTAAATACTTTTCGTTTTATTATAACAACGCATACCAAATTTATAAGGATACTAAGTACGGCACAAGCTATTAGCTATAAGAGCTAGAGTTAAGAGGACCTAAGGGAACTATAAAGTTAGATAAAGAATAGGATTAACTCTATAAGCTAGATTAAGATGTTACCGTAATATATAGATAAGGATTAGCAACTATAATAATAGAGTTAGAGTACTTATTAATTAATAGCGATAAGGAAAGAAAGGGGACTAGCTAGGAGTACCTAAACCTTAATAACACAACAGAAGCAAAGACTAAGACTACTATAGAATATAGTTTAGTAACGGGTATTATAACACTATTAGATATAGCATCCATCGCTTTATAAGACGGAAGGAGTAATATTTAAAGACAGTTAAATAAGTAGATAACTACTAGTGCTAGCTTACTACTTAGTAAAGGTAAAAGGCCAAAGGCTTAAGATTCTTAAGAAGAGATAAAAGACGCTTAAGATTCTTAAAACGAGATAAGATATATCTAAGGACCTATAATAGACAACAACTAATAAAAAGGGGTAACAACTTAGTTTAAAGACAAATAAATAAGCATGGGACAAAGATTCCTAGAAAACTAAGATTTTAAAAAATAAATAAGGTCCATAGTAGTTCTAGATAAATGCAGCGTTTAGTCTAAAGGTTAAGGGGTTAATACAGTAATTAAAAAGTAAGATAACTTTAAGGATCCTTTTAGAAAACAAAAACCAAAAAATAAGTATAAATAAGTTTAGGTAACAAATTATTATATAGCAAGAATAAAAGCTAGACTAAAGATTAGCTATGCTAGGACATATAAAGGACAGAGTACTAGTATAGAAAGTTATAAATAGGCTAAGGGTAGGAATACTAAAAGCTAAGTAGTTAGATAAATTGGAATAAAAAGAGGATCTAGGAATTTTAACTAAATTCGCGGAATAACACACTAAAGGTTGTAACAAAGTAGTAATAAAAAGGTACTTCCTTATAAATAGGTTATATACACTTACAGAGCTGTACTAAAAGTGGTATTAACAGTGTGGAAATAATAAGTGGGAAGCTTTTTGCATATAGCTGGATAAAAAAGTTATACTAGACTAAGTAATATTTAAGAAATAGATAAGCTATATAAAAGGGGCGTTAGTTATAATGTTAAAGAACCTAGAAAAATAGGCTATAGACTAGAGAGAGATAATATAAATATTAGTACTAGTAAATAATATAGCAACGTTTAGGTTAATATGAGAACGGTTTAAACTTAAAGATAAAGATAAGCCAAGGGTTAATCTAAAGCACCTAGTATATTACATATTGGCATAGATCGTATATATAGATGATATATATAATATATATAGGATACCTAGGGATAAGTACCATAAGTATCTAATAAGAATGTATTAGATAATAGACGAAAAGCAATATAAGGACGCTAAGTATATATATAGTTGGGACCTAGTAGAAGTTTAGGAGTTAGGCAACTTAATACTTTAACTAGGAATATTTCTTACAGAAAAATGCCTAGATAGATAATAGTGGTAGGAGTATCTAGAGAACACTTGTCTATAGTATATTAAGGACAAAAAGCGAACTAAGTATTAGCCTAAGAGAGACTAATTATAGTTAAGATTGGATAGTTAATAGTTAGGAAAGCGGAGGCCTATAGGACTAGAGGGAGCTAGTAGTAGAGCTTTAGACCCTTAAAGGAATTATAGGACAATACCTAAATTTATAAGTTAGTTAGCGAGATTAAAAATTTAAAGCATTAGTGGATAGTAGAGTAATAAGAAACTATATATTACTAGTAGTAGTTAAAAGGATAGGGTTACTATATAAATAGAAGGAACACTTATACCTATTAATAATAATTTTAGGAGATCTAATGGCCTATAAAGGAGGTATTATTAATCTTAAAATAGGACCTATTTAGTTAACCATTAAAGGGAGACAAGTTAAGATATCTTTTAATATCCTACTATTAGGAAAGGATAAGGTAATATTAAGAATGCCTTTGTTACAGGAATATAATCTAAAGATTAATTAGGTTATAGGTTAGGTTAATATTAGAGATACTTAATAACGTAAAGCGCGACAATATACTGTGGAAGGGTACGGTGTCTCTTGGATAGGAAGTCACGGTGCAGTCGGTCGGTCGGTTAGTCAGTCAGTCAGTCAGAATCAATTAGTAGAAAACAGTCAGAAAGAAAGAAAAGAATGTATTTCCTGTAACTGGTAGGTTGGTAATGATATATAAGGAGGGAGGAAAGCCGAAGCTTTATAAATACAGGAAAATGCCAAGATAGTAGGCGACGTCCAATCTACACCACTATATACCTCCCCCACCAAGAACGTTGTCCCCTAACGTTCTATATTATAGAAGAATAGCTAAATAAAAGTAAAGCAAAAACAGAATAGAAAAAGGAAAGCATAAAATAGAACGTAGGAAACCTTTCTCCTAGTAAGATACCTATTAGATTTATGCTGAATAAATACACCCATTAGCCGTACTAGTTGCCTATGTACTATACCCACCAGCGTCACTGGTTAAAAGCATAAATATATGCTCTAGCCGCCCTAATCGCCTATGTACTACACCTACTAGCGGTACTAGTTAAAAGCGTAATTCTGTAGCCGTTATAGCCTTATAGAACTATTCCATAATATCCTTCTGTTATCCATAGCTAAGATCTAATCTTCCTACTAGTAACTAGAACAGTAAACCAGAAATAATAACGGCAGCAGTAACAGCAGTAATAGCAGTAGCAGTAATAACAGTAGTAACAGTAATAGTAATAAAAATAGTAATAAAAGCAGACAGTTAGCGCGGTAAAATAAAACAGAATAGTCGGCGGTAGAACACTTGGTAGAACACTCAGTAGAAGAACTTAGTAACAGTTAGTAAGCAGTAGGACATCCAGCAGCAGAACTTTTAGTAGCAGAAATCTCGGTAGCGACAGATGGTCAATGGCATTCGGTTAATAGCAGTTAGTTAGTAGCAGTGGTAGAATAAGCAGAACAGCGGAACGGAACGGTTAGAGCAGCAGTTAGAATAGAACAGTCAGTTAGAATAGCAGTAGCAGAACAGTTAAAACAGTAACAGTAGTAGTAGTAGCTGTAGCAGCAACGACAGTAGAACAGTCGGTCTAAATAGCGGTTAGTAGAAACAGTAGAACGGAACAGGTTAGTCAGAACAGCAGTTAGAATCAAACAGTTAAAGCAGCATTAGGTCCAGAATAGATCGGTCTAAACAGCTAAATGGCTAAATAGATCCAGCAGTAAAATAAACCCAGCAGCGGTACAGATTTATAATAGTAGAGACAGAGCAGCTAGTTAAGACAGTAGGGACAAAATAGCTGGACGGAATAGTGGCAGTAGCAGCGGTGGCAGTAGGGCAGTTAATTAAGATAGCAAAGGCTCTGGCTTGGTTTAATTGTTCAGTTGGTTATTTAATATTAAAACTCTGCATCTAGCTCTGCGTCTGGCTGTGCATCTAGCTATGCATTAGTAGCTCTGCATTGCATACTCTGCGTTTATATCTATGTGCGTGCCCGTATATATATCTATGTGCCTGCCTTAACTACCTAACAAAGACTGTCTAACTGGTCAGCAACAACATGCTGCAACTAATCATTCGGTTATTTAATTAAGGTAAAAAGTTAGCCCAGTTAAAAGCTCTAATTATCCTAACTTAAATGCGAAGACGGCATTTAACTAATTAAGATTTAATAAGGCCCTAGCTTAACTTAAGGTGTTTTTAGCTGCATATATAACTAAGGTTCTATATCCGTAGATAATTAATTAAGACCTCCATGTAGGCGTGCAATTGGTTAAGGCTCCGCATCTGCCATTTAATTAAGGCTTCGTATATATAGGCATCTAGTTAAGCTGCCGTACTATTGTCTAATTAAGGCTCTACACCTGTATGCTCTATATCCGTAGACTCTACATATAACTCCATGTGAGACTCTGTGTAGAGATCCGTATCTACATCTATAGGAAAGACCGTTCTGGTTAACCAGTCTGTAGGCATTAAGACGGGCGGCAATTAATCAATAAAGGAGGGTTAAAGGGAGAGGTTCCTATAGAGGCTGTCTGTCTGCCATTATAGGACCTTTAACTGCTAATTAAAGACGTCTAATAGTGACGGTGATAGATTCAATTTAACCGTGACAACATATAATCAACTAATATTCAAACAGGGTATCAGGTTGGCCCGACTAAAAGCTCTAGTTAATTTAACTTAACTGTAGAGGCGGTGTCTAACTAATTAAGATTTAACTAAGGCTCTAGCTTAACTTAAGGTGTCTTCTATTATATGTATGACCTAGGCTCTATATTATTGCATGCTCAATTAAAGCTTTTAAATCTGTTGACGTTCTATTAAGGCTCTACATCTATAGGCTCTGTATCTACGGACAGTCAATTAAGACTCTGGCTGTGCAGCCGTTTAGTTAAAGCTCTGCATCCGTAGTTGATTGAGGCTCTTAGTGTCCACCAGACGTCCAATCCAAAGACCTGTCCTAAGACTTCCTCCTTCGCGAGCACTAACGGCAGCTTCCTCTGAACCACTACCATAGGCCCAGTGCCCTTATAAGACGTCCTTGATAGCTGCTTTCTCTCCTTTTAGAACCATCTTTGCTCTTGGCTTCTTCGGCGCATCCTTAGGCTTTTACAACTGCTTCTTTACCCTAGCTGTTAGCAGTACACTCGCGTATCCTTGATCTTCTTCCAGCTTAAGAGCCTTCTTAGGATTGTCTTCTGCTTTTAGTCTCTTAATTACTGTCCTACTAGCTCTACGTTTCGCCTAAGTCGTCCTTAATATTATCCAGTGTCAGCTTCTCGGTTGTTATAACTGCCTCCATCGCATGTCCCTTGCCCTTATGTTTACAATGCAGTCCTTCGTCAAGACGACCTCTAAGGAAAAGCGCTGGCTTGTATACGTCCAATTCCTATTCCCTTTGTAATCCTTAACATGGTCCTTCACTAGCTTAGCTAGATACGGCCTAGTTCCGTCTTTAGTCGTACAAGGATGGTCTAAGCTTAATATGGTCAGCTGTGCCCTATGTACGATCTTTTGCAGAGCATCCTTGTCTTCTCTTGTCTTGCAGTGCCTCTTTATATACCGCTTTACCATTTCCGCGGTGCTTGTTTTCTAATATGCTGCTACCTTTATACAGGTCCCTTTCTTGTCACAGTACCCGTTCTCGTTGCGCAGCTAGCACAGTACTGAATTCAGATGGCAGTGACAGTTATACTGCAATTAATTGTTATTCAATTAAGGAACAAAGTCGGCCCAGTTAAAGGCTCTAATTTAACAACATTCAACTGACTTAATTCAGTGACGGTGACGTGCTGGTATTAAGGCTCTGGCTTAATTTGGTTCTTAACTGACTATAGCTTTCATGCAGTCGTTCAATTAAGGCTTCCGTATAGTCACTCAGTTAAGGTTCTGCATACAGCTCTGCATCTGGCTCTGCATCATACAATTAGCTCTATATCTATGTAATTAATTAAGGCTCCTAGTGCCGTTCTTATTATACAGCTAGCGCATTATTGAATTCCAGGGGCGGTATAGAGTTCTGCCAGCTCTATTGCTAAACAGACTAATTAGGATTTTCCGTACCGGGCATAGAAAATCGCTATTAGCTTAGTAACAGGCGGTAAGCTAAACTAACATCTTTGCAGTAGGTTGTTGCAACTAACGCGTCATAATTAAAAAAGTAAATAAGAAAGCAGCTTTAGGAAATATAGTAATTAAGCAGACAAATAGAAATCTTTTATACGGCCGTCACGTCCCCTCCCCCACCTTAAAACTTGACTGTCCCCTAGTTGAACATCCTATACCTATGGCAGAGCCTGCTGCAGGGCCTACGGCGGAGCCTACGGTTAATAGCTGACCTGGTTAAGCGTCCGTCTCCAAGGCCGTCTTTAAGGATCAGAAGATTCATTCTTCTTCCTAGCCTCTGCCGTCTCATCCGTAGGCCATAACATAATCTGGATACACTCTCCTAGTCGTACATTCTTCTCCTATAGCGGTGCCTGCTGCTCAACAGTTGTCCTAGTTATACGGCTGTCTCTAGGGGTCAGGCGAGTATGCGGACGTTGCTGGCTAGGCATTGCTACTAAGTCCGTGGGTTGTACTTAATAGTAGTCTTCCCAGTTCAGACTTGTCCCGTCACTAATCTTCAGTACTACTCCGTCATAGAAAGCAGTAAAATCCGTTTGTCCTATAGGGGCTTGTTTCTACGTCTATCCTTAGCCTTCCCTTTTCCAATTTAGCTGTCCATCTAAGCCTATTCCTTAGTGCGTACAAAGCCAGTTCTTAATACCTTCCAGCCGTTCTTTATTGCCGAGCCACGGAAGCTCAGGTCCAGGTTGTTCGCGCATTCTAGCTACTAGTCTTCCTTGATTAAACAGATGTACAAATCCTTGCTAAATAAGATCCTTTAAGCCTTAACATTCGTACTTAGTGAAACAGTGACTTCCTTCGCATCCAGAACAGGTCTGCCGGCCTTGTCTTCACGTGCCTTGCTAACCCTATGCGTCCCATTGCGGCCATCCAAAGGCAGTAGAATCTTGCGGATATTGGAGATCTTGCGGATATCAGGAATCTTGCGGATATCAAGAATCTGGCGGAGGTTGACAGTCTTATAGAGATTGACAGTCTAGTGAGACAAAGGGAGCTTAGGTGCTATTCTGCCAGTCTTTATATCCAGGTGCTAGGCTGTATCCTTATGCTAGGCTTTGAACTACAGCTTAATCCAATAGCGTTATATACTTCCTTAGGTCCAGAAGTCTTCCTTCCCTTTAGCGGTTAAGTTCATTCCTTTACTGCCATAGCTCTTATATAAGCTGGACATTTAGGACTTCTTCTTCTAGAAGAACTGTCGAACTGGATCGGATTTCCTTACTACCATCTTGATACTGGCTTCAAGTCTAGAACCCTATGTCTTAATACCCCGCTCCTTACCTCGTATGTCTCCTCGTATGTCTTGTATGTCTCATTAAGTGTCTCATCGAATATCTAAATACTTGTTTCCATTACTGAATGACGACGTAGTCGTCATTCTCTTTATAACCTATTTGTCACCTATCTGGTGTATATATAGAGGCTCTAGAGCCCTCTTTAATAGACAGAGTTCTTATACCTGGTTGTCCGTTTAATAGTTATAAGCCTAGTCCGTCTACTAAATTATCTTTAATTCTAAAGCCTTTATTCCAATTAATTATCATCCTAGTTATAGATAACCACGACAATAAATTCTTAACAAGAAACCAAACCCGTTATTGTATCATCCGTAATCCTTACAAGCCTAAACAATTAGGACAAATAAATTAAGGTAATTAAGTTAAAAGTAAATAACAATTATCTCTGGGAGTATGTTAACCTATTAACACCCAAGACTAAATTACCAAAGCTTAAAGAACCTATTTAAGCCTCACCTAAGGATGCCAATAGCCGGGGGATGACGAAGCTCGCAGAGCTAGATGAGGAGGAGAAGGAGGAGCTCCGTACGCTTAAAGCCGACTATAGGGAAGATATAAAGCTATACAGAAAACAGCTGTTAGCTCTTAATACATTGCGCAGCCACATCTAAAGCTTAATCTTATATACCTACCTCATCTACACGTTTAAATGCGTCACCACCTACGATATCTTGGGGTCACTAAAGCAGAGAATTGCTCTGACTGATAACGCCTAAAAGCTTTAAGTAGCTACCCAGTATGCAAAGCTCAAGAAAGCGCCTCGGAACCAGAACTTTAAGGTCTAGTTGGAGGAGTGGGAGAAGGTGTACACTGAGTGTAAGGAGCTAGGTCTACCTAAAATAAATGGTGACCATTTAGTAAGAGACTTCGTATATGCAGTTGATTTAATCACACCAAGCTAGTCCAAATATTGGAAGAACCAGCTTAAAAGGATAGAGTGGAAGAAGGAGAAGCTTCCTAGCTTCTTTAAACTAGTTAAAATCTACTAAAATTACTGTTATATGGAGCTCGCCTAAAAGGGCAAAACCCTATAAGGATCCTTTATAGCCACCTTTAAGGATAAGTTAAGCAAGTCACTGAATTTAAAGCTAAAATTAAAGCCTAAATTGTTAGCAGATAAGTAAAAGAAGGAAAGGTAACCGCCACTAGAGTGCCTATACGGAAAGCGTTACTACTTTAATAAGTGCTGGTATATTCTAGAGTTAATTCCTTGCCTATTATAGTTTAAACCAAGTAACAAAATTTAGAAGAAGGTGGATAAAAAGATTACTAATGCAATGCCTGAAATTAAGGCTTGTATTAAGCAAATTAAAAAGGACAATTAAGCCAATAAGAAGCTAAAGGATGGCAACTAGCAGAGCTCTTAAGAGCCCAACGGAGGCTTTGTAGTTTATTAAGTAGGAGCTTATAATACAGCTTCTAGTTACAAGCTTTATAATAGTGTTATTCTTAACTTAGGAACTAACCTACACATTATTAACAATTAAGCTAGATTTGTTAGTAATATTAAGCCTACCTTAGACCACATCTATATAGGCTCGTATATTAAAGAAATTGAAGGCTATAGCATAGCTATAGTTATAATTAACTACCTAAAAGGGAAGAGGCAGATACAGCTCTTAGGAGCAGCCTTTATACTAGGCTTCTATACTAACCTAGTATGCCTCTAAAAGCTTAATAATAAGGGCGTCTATTAAAATAATAAAAAGAACACTCTTTACTATAGCGATAATGTAACATACGCCCACTATAGCTACCACTATAGTTAGAAAACCATTAAATATAATAAGCCAAAGAAAGACTTACTAGAGGCTTCCTTTATGACTTAATTAAAACTAGTAAAGCATTTATTAAAGCCTCTACTAAATTAGGCAGAAGGTTATATATGGCACTAGTAATTAGGCCATGCAGGAAAAGAAGTAATTATATAACTACTTAAGTCAGTAATGGGCGCAATTTTAAAAGGCCCAATAACGGTAGAATATAAAGCGTGTGGAGTGAGTAAAGCTTATAAGGTAATATCTAGAAGAACACTGACTTAGTTAACAGTTCCTTTCTTTAAAATCCACCTTAATTTAATACCCGGAATAGTTGCATTTAATGGCAATAAGTACGCGGTACACTTCCTTAATGATATAACGTAAATAAATAAGGTAGATATAATGGTTAAGAAGTTGTCCCTTACCTAAAGAGTCATTATATATTGCAATATTATTAAATAATAATACAGCTTTAAGGTAGCCATAATCCATATAGATGGAGAGATATCTCTTAGAGACGAATTTAAGGATTAGACAGCTAAATAAGGAATTACTCTTAAAAGATTAGTACCTAATACTTAATTATAGAACGGTCCAGCGGAATAATCTAGGGGGGTAATTATATAGAAGGCTCGGTGTATAAGGATTAAGGACTATCTACTAAAAGAGCTAACGCTAGAAGCCTATAAAGCAGCTACCTATCTACTTAATCGGACGCCTAGTAGAAGACTTAGGTGGAAAACACCTTTTAAGAAAATCCAGTTAGTAATGGGTATAATACCACTAAAACCCAATATAGGATACCTATAAGTCTATGGCTGTAGGGCCTATCCTCTTAAATATAATATTCCATGCCTAAACAAGCTCGCGCTAAGGGCCTATATAGGATATCTGGTAGGGTATAATTTAACAAATATCTTCCGAATTTACATTCCAAGTTAGAAGAAGGTTATTAGAATAAGAGATGTGAAGTTTAATAAGTAGTTACTCTATGATAACTTATAGCTAGATCTTGCAAATATACTCCAAGTAAGGACTGACCAAATGTTAGAAATTATTGATATCCGTTAAATAGAAAATCTCTAAGATGAATTGGAATTGTTGTTTAATAAAAGTAATAAGACTCTAGACGAGATTCAAGTTAATACTAAAGGAAGATAATAGGTGGATTCTAGTGGAAATTAAGAGGAGCCTAATACTAAAAGTAGTGAGCAACAAGATTTAAGCTCTAAAGATGACTTAGCTCTAGAGCTTCCTATCCTAGATAAGACGCCAGAACCTAACTTACTAGAGCCTCTACTACTGTCCTTAAAGACCTTAGCAAAGAAGCCGCACTATATTATAGTTCCAACTAATGAATCTAAGCTAAAGAAGAAAATTAATGGTGATGTAGAAGAGCAAAACGTGGTTAAAGGAAAGAGACTTAAAGGTTAATTAAAAACCTACATAGGTTTTCTTGCTGACGTTACTAATGACTAAAGCCTTTAAGCTTAAAGATTAGCCTTTAATATAGGGCTTACCTTTTATAAAAAGCTGCACCGCGATTAGCTCCCACTGCTGCCTAGGAATTGGAAGGAGCTTTAAAGACATTAATATAAGGAAGAGTTTATGGCTGCTGCCAAAAAGGAATACGCAGACCTTTAAAATTAAGGAACGTTTTAAGTTATTAATAAAACAATCCACATTAAAACCGTGCCTGTTATCTAGGTATTCACCTATAAGACTAATAATAATGGATATCTAATAAGGTTTAAGGCTTATCTTTACGCAAGAGGTAACTTACAAGAGTTAGTTTATAAGGACATATATGCCGCAACTCTGGCAATAAAATCGTTTAGAGCCTTAATGGCTATCATTGCAATATTTAACCTGGATTGCTGGCAGGGTAATGCCGTTAACGCGTTTATAAATAGCAAGATTGATAAGGTTATGTATATTAAGTGTCTAGATAGATTTCTAATTAAGGGTAAGTGCCTACTACTTTAATAAGCGCTCTACGGATTGTGACGATTACCTCTACTATAGCATGGCAACTTAACTATAACACTAAAAAAGGAAGGCTTAAAGCTAGTGGCGGAGGAGCCTTGCCTATATCACAACGATTGGCTAATAGTCTTCTTCTATGTTAATGATATTATAGCTGCCTATAGGAAGAAGGACCTACTTAAGCTTAAAACGTTTAAGGAGCACCTTATAAAAAAGTATAAAATAAAGGACCTAGGTGACCTTACCTAGTTCCTAGGGATTTAAATTATTTACAACCAAGACAATAGGAAGATTTGGCTTAGCTAGGACTCCTATATTAACAAGATCGCAATAAGCTTTAAATTTAAAGATTATTATAAGGTATACACACCTATGGGAATTAAGGAGCTTAACCTAAATCCGGAACAGGCCTCTAAGTAGGACACCTATCTATATTAGAGGAAGGTTGGATTAATGCTCTATATAGTAAATATCACCCGTCTAGATGTGGCAAAAACGGCAAGCAAGCTATTGGAATTCTTATAAAATCCGTTACTAATACACAACGGAGCTGCTATAAGGGCAATTGCCTATCTCTATTAATTAAAGACCCTTATAATTAAGTTCTTAAAGAAGAATATAATAAACTAAATCTTTGTAAGGGCAAGCGACGCATTATTTAGAGACAATCTAGTTAATAGGAAGAGCATAGAAGGCTACCTGTTTACCTTATTTAAAGGACCAATTAACTAGCAATTAACTAAGTAAAAATTAGTAATAAAATTAAGCATAGAGGCAGAGCTCCTAGCTCTGTCGCATGCAGCTACTAAGTTAATTTAGTGGCAGCGATTCTTTAAAGAAGTTAGATTTAACACTAATAAAAAGTAAGTAATTAACTGCAATAATATGCAGATAATTCAACTTCTTATTAAAAGCGACGCTAAGCTTAACACTAAGCTTTAACACGTTGATATATATTACTACTGGCTTCGCCAGGAAGTTTGTAAAGGAAGGATTAATATTAAATAGGTCCCTACTACGGATATAATAGCAGACGGCTTAATAAAGGCTCTGCCTCATTAAAAGCACAAGACATTTGTTTAGTAATTGAACCTTATTAATATTAAGGATCTAATTTAATTTAATTTGGATAATATTTAGGCAAGGTAACTCTATAGGGGATTTCTTAAACTTAACACTAAATTAATATTATGACTTTTTATAGCAGCCCAGAAGGCTCTGTGCAGCTAGGGGGGTGTGTTAAACTAGATTGGATTTCCTTACTACCATCTTAATACTAGCTTTAAGTCTAGAACCCTATGTCTTAATACCCCGCTCCTTACCTTATATGTCTCCTTATATGTCTCATATGTCTTATTAAGTGTCTTATTAAATATCTAAATACTTGTTTCTATTACCGAATAACGACGTAGTTATCATTCTCTTTGCAACCTATTTGTTACCTATCTAGTATATATATAGAGGCTCTAGAGCCCTCTTTAATGAACAGAGTTCTTATACCTGGTTGTCCGTTCAACAAGAACAGCCATTTGCTTAACATTCTCTGCAGCCATTATTCTTAACTCTATGGCCTCCTTCAGTCTTTTAAATATAAGGGTACTAGGCTTATCTGCTACAGCTCCTGTCTTTTCTATTGTGTACCTATAGTATTTAATAGGGAGTCCTTGTATAAACTACTACCCCTTCTCTTACTTAGTAAGGTTTCCTACAGCTACCGCTCTTACTAAAATAGTAGTAAAGTCGTGCACATAGTGACGTAGCTCGCCTAGCTGTTCCGTAGATTTCCTAACAAATGCCTTAATAAAGTCCCTTAACTTTATGCGTTGGTAGTAGTCCTCTGCCTAATACTCAGTCCTAAGCTTTCTAATAAGCTCCGTCCAGTTACCAATTGTAAACTTAGGTAAGCTTCGGATCCACATTCCTACCCAGTAATTACAGTACTCTGGAAGGCCCTAGTGCTTCTCCTAACTCATTACATAATGTTAGGTGCATAGCCATTTGTACTGTTTAATAAACTGCGACACATTCTGCCCTGCGAAGTAGGGAGTTCCAACAGTTCCTAGGGCTGGCATAGGTTAAATCATGACGTAGATCTTATCTTAAGCCATCAACTGCTGGCCATAGGGTGATACATCCTTGGGAGCTTGCAGGTAATCCTTATAGCTTATATCCTTTGTCTGCTAGGAGTTATTAGTCCTAGGGTTCACAAGTGAGCGCTGTAGTACATCTGCTTACATGGCCGTAGTCTTGATAGAGGATGTCCTAGATAACTATCCTAGCGGGACCTTAACAGGTGCATACTTTGGCTAGTCTACTTATACGGCTATGTCCCTAACGGAAGGCACCTGCTTCTTAATGCCTAAGGGGTCTCCCTAAGAGAGCACGGAGTCTTTATCAACTACTACTGCCGGGACTTGGCACGTTTGTCTGCTTTGGTCTGCCGTCATTCCACGCGGTAATTCTTTACGGAACGCCTCTTAAGCCGGGCTTACAGCTCGGCGTGGTCCGGAAAAAGCTCGGAGTGGTCCAAAAGTTCAACGTGGTCCGAACTTTAAATTTAACTTCGGACCACGCTCAGCTTTGGACCACGCTCAGCCCCCGCATATACAATGCACATATAATTTAAATGAAATAGAAAATGCAAAGTTGTTAATCCATAAATCGCAAATATTATACTATGTAAATAGGGCATATGCACAGCATATGCCCTAATGTGGCCATATAAGGTAATAGTGGTTAGTTATTAAAACATGGCCTATATACACGCGTAGCATATCCACAACAATAGTCGCACTACGACTTCTTCTCTATAACATCATAGCATATACTACAAGTATATATAGCGCAATGTAGGTATAGGCCTTGCATATACTAATAGAAAGACTAGGGCAAAATTTTAATTACAAATTTAACAATTGCATATGCCGCGTATACGCTTACCATAAGCAATCTTATAATTGCAGATTTTAACAACCTGTAGGTAGCCTCCGCCACTAATCCGTCTCCCTTTGGCTATTATTATAGTAAGCATATACAGAGCATATGCAAACACCCACTTACAAAGCCTTATAGGTCTAATTCTAAATCTAAATCCTAATTAGGTAACACCTAGTAAGTTATAAGATTGTATATGCACGGCATATGCTTATAATAACTATAGCGCGCGCCGCAGTAGCTCTTACTGGGGGAAGATATAAGTGTATATAGAATCGCATATCTAGTGTATATGCTAACTGTATGTAGCCCTAGCTGTTACAGTCCAAGACAACGCAAGTATATACCGCTTTATGTACTCTATAGGCATATACTAAGCGTATACCAGACCCACCTAATGCCGCCTCTGTGCTCTCCTTAGTAAACACCATAGTGTATATTACTTATACATACCCTATGCGTAGCATATGCTAAGCCAAAGTTTAGGTGTAACATCGCAGTTAACGGCACGTAGATGTATGGCTGTGTCTTTACCACTTAACTAAGTATACGTTTTGTATATACGCAGCACCTGCGGCTCTACTAATATAGCTGTAGTATTACCAGCACATTCGTAATAAGCACAGCGGTGCTTATATATACTACTATGTTATTATAGGAGCTCGGCATATGCTTACCGTATATAGTAACCAACCTAACTACCAATAACACGCCGGTTGGGGAGCTGATTGTGGGCAAAAAGTATATGCTATATATATACAGCGTATATACAAGGCTAATGCATTATAGCACCCTAAAACTGTTTATTCTCTCTAGTATTTAGTAGGACGCTAAATACCTATATAAGCCTAGGTATATCTATACCCATATATTACATATACGTCACTAATAGTGTATATAGTCGTGGCCCTTTAGGGTCCAGGATCTCAGAGTATACAGATGCCTATATACTCTTTACATATATCCAATCTATGCCGCGTATATACTTAGCCTAAACTAATTAAATACAGTGCCTAAGACTAGGAGTTTACCGCCCAATTTGGCAGGCAATTCTATTGCAAGGTAAGAGCACTAGTATTGCTTCTATATATGCGCACTATACCCTAATATATATATCTATCTATTTATATACTTATTCCTCCTAAGTTTAATTTTAGACCTAAAGGTACTTATAGGCCTAAGGGTAGCATATATAAGGAACAAGCATAGCTATTACTAGGGCTACTACCTAATTTCAAACCCAATGCTTAACTCTATGTTTAGGAGACTAGAAAGGTCCAATTTAGTATATCCCCTATATATACATTACCAAAACCACTACTTGGTTATATTGCTAGCTTATACACGCATACACTACGCATATACAAACCCCTAATGTGTTCTACTAACCATAGGTTAACACGTGCTTATACTAGGCATATACTAACGCAAGGGAAACAGCGTATTAGCCCTACCACTCCCTCTACCAGCTTAAAGCACAAGGTTAGTATTTTACCTATATATGCTTAGCATACGCTAACCATATACGCAGCGCGGCCCAACCCCCCTAGGTGACCATAAGGAATCCCCTTTACCATCCACACGCCGCCAAAGCGGTATATTTACTTTACACATGTCCTATATATACACCACTAATATTTAGTATAGGGAGCAAAAAAATAACCAGCCGCCACCGCGGTGGTAGTGAAAGCTCTAGTAAGTTTAGTTCATTTTGCTTCTGTGTATGTTATACTTATACTCTACATAAGCCACTCCCACCACAGGTGGAGCCTGTTGCTTATCTTGCCTTACTAGTTAAGTCACAGTATATACTAGGCCTGTATACTGCATATGCAGTGTGCAATATACATTATTAGAGTTTTAGTAGAGTTTCCTGGGCGGATAGGCTAGGCATATACCCAACATAGGGCGCAGGGGGCTATAGGCCCATATTAATTAATTCTTTATTTATGGTAATGGAACTCTATAACACATGCTCTCTGTATACCATGCATATATACCCTATATACTAATACCATGCTCTTACACCCACTTCTTAAGCTCTACTAGTTCCTTTTCTTTATTATATATATCTTTAGCCTATTTCAATTTATTAATTTATTACTCTATATTTTTTACACATAGTATATATACCTCCTTTTTTATCTCCTCTATAGATAGGTTAGATCTATACCTCTTACCCACAGTCTAGGGCGTTTAACTTTAAGATAATGGGGGCAGTATCTACGTTGCATATACTATAGATATATATAATATATCTGATACTAATATAATATTATTATCTGCTGTACTTATCTGCGATATAGTCTGCCTACTAAATATAGTAGATAATTCTACACCAGGTATATGCTATAGATTTGGCTTAGGGGTGTTAAATAGGTTCTAAGGATTCTAAGGAAGATTTAGTCTAGAATTTCTAGCTTATTACTTAGCTGCTTTCCACTGTTTCTAGGCTACTTAAGCTTAGCATTTACTTTACATTTACAGCGTATATATATACATTGTTTCTATAGCTATACTGCTATCTACTTTAAGTCGCAATAATTTCTCTACATATTATCTATTCCCGTCTCTTTATATAGCTCTTATAGATTAAACATCTCTTATATATGGAGTTTAAGCCTATACTAAATTATTAGAATATATACTGTATATGCAGAGCGTATATATTACCGAAGTACTGCAACAAGTACGCATAATTTTTAACCAGTAAAGTTATTGTCTTAAAAGTAACTACTTTTACCAATTCCAGTATGCTTTTATACATATGCCCACCACTTATAAGGGACCTTTAACTTTTCCTTTATAAGCCTAGCTAGTATCCATGTTTTCTTCTTATTATTTATCTAAAATATAAGCTCCGGATATAGTGTGCATATGCTTTATATATATGCTATAAGTTTCTACTCTATCTCCATTTCCTATATCTGCTCTATAATATATCGTACTTTATAAGTTAGAAAGCGCTTTATAAAGTTCCGTTTAATATATACTAGGTAGAATATAAGTATATACTAAAGGTGTTCGTCCCATTTATATAATAGGTTAATTATATATAGGTAATCTCCAAAACCTATATATTATTAGTATATACTAGGCATATACAAAGTGTATATATTCTATATATGTACCACCAGCTTATTTCTTATATATATTAACTGTAGCCATACAGAGTCCAGTTCCGTAAATATATACAAATTGTATAGATAATTGGGCAGCATTACCTAAAACCTTAAATACCAGCTTAAACATCTTTGTATATACAATACGTGTTTCTAGGTTAAGAAAGGTATATACCCATACCTTAATTCCTGTTATAAATATTAGCCCACATATAGCATATGCGTAGCATAGGGTGTGCATACATTTTAAATTCTTGTCCCATCTAGCAATTAAGAATAAATTTGTTTTACCTTATACTATTTTAAATAATAGGTCCATTTTAATATATGTTACACGTTAAAATGCCTTTGCTTATATATATGTACAACATATAATAAGGAAATGCTCGTTATTAAAGTTATAAATTGCCCAAATCCATTGCTCGGTATTCTCTTTATATTAGTCTATAGAGAATTTACGTAGCATACCTATTTCGCTTAGGCTTTGCATATATATAGCGTATGTCTAACCTATACTTACCTGCATATACCCTCCCCTATAAAAATTATAGCATTCTCTCCTTTTGAATTAAAGCAGTAATTCAATCCTTAATATTTAGACTACTATGTACTATACGTAGTGTCTGCGTCCCATACTTCCTATATAAAGTATAATATTTTGGTAATAGAATAAATTGACCTATACTATAGTAAGTAATTTTGTTTGTATATGCTATATATATACGGGGCATATGTGTAGTAAGGCTTAGGGCTTCTACCTGCCTTATTACTTTAACTACATTATTAGTAAAGTCAATTGGTAGTTTTATTAGGTATAGTAAATAATATATATAAGAATTCCGCGTAATAAGGCAAATATAAGGATACCATGCTATATTAATAGGAATATAGCAATCTAGCTATGCACCGTATGTTTAGCTTACTACTTTACCTTAGCTTTATAGGTGGTCAAACCCTACATAGGGTTAACATATGCGTAGCATATGTAAATGTAATATTACATACCACAATATTTTCGCTTTAACGTTGAATATCTAATATAGGTATATTCTTGTTTTAGTTCTTAAATTCCATATTCTATAAGTAGATAAAGGTATTAAATATCTACTTAGGTGGTTATTAATGATAAAGGCTAGGCTATATACCATAGTTTAGTATTACTACTGCTAGAACAACTGATAAACTTAATCTGCATATAATAAGCATATGTCACGCATACGCTGGCTATATACGTACTCCATACCAAAAAAACATTATTAGTCTGCTTTCACTACATACGCGTTCTTATATACTAGGGTAGATATACTACCGCTATAATTATAGAATACCGTAGTAGTAGCTGTATATTATAAGTATATATTTAATATATATAAACGATACTTACTTCTCTATGCTTTACTTAAGCTTTTTATTAATCTCTACCGCCTGGTATAGACAACTGCTATGCTTTTAGAGGTCGTTAATTGATTTAAGTTTAACCCTATTATATGCGGGGTATATATAGAGGATATCCTTATGGACATGCTTACAGTGTCTAATGCCGCTATATTTAAACGCTTAATAAAATGCTTTTCCACTCTCCTTGTAATGGAACCTTGTAGTAAGAACTACGGTAGGCTCGTTAATGGGCTGGGTATGTAGGTATAAACGACTAGTTAACAATGTAATAACAACTAGTAGAGTGGTTGCCCAATAGATTAACTCTAATTGTATTCTAAGATTTACTATAAGGAGAGAACTATCTATGGTAGGGACTGAGGTCCTTTAAATACACAACCGTACGCCTAAGAAATCCTCTCTTGTACGTAAGGTACGTGTTATACGTGTTGTACGTAGACGTACACTGCGTACACTGCGTATACCGCGTATAACATTATGTGACCTCGGTTACTATTCCTTGTTACATAGTTCTACCAGATCCATCCTAGACCATGCCTATATTAACTAACTAGCTTCCTCCAACTCCTCTCTAAGTAGTTATAATATTGTACTTAAAGCGTCCGTAATACCATCTCCCTCCTCTTTATCTTCGTCCTTGAAGATTCCTAATATCTCCAAGTCGTCTACTAGAGGTGTAATGTCCGTTTGATTAATCTAGTTGACATTCTTACTTATTATGCCTTCTAAGGTTTCTAAACCCTCCTCTTCTTTATAAGCGCTATATTGTGCTCGCACTGTGGCTAGTATACTGTTGCTTAGTGAAATTATGCCGTCTCTGTGTTCTTGTTGTGTGAAAGAGGGGTTGGTTTATATTGCGTTGGCGAGTCCTTTATCTTAATAACCCTCTTCCTATATGGAGTGCACTAAAGCAAACATTTGATTGTCTTGCGATGTTCGCTCTATTTCTAACGCTAAGTATACGCGTCCTATAACTCTTAATAGTCTTTAAGTTCCCTTATTAATTTCCCCTAGGGTCTTATATTTAATCCGCTACTAAAAAACTTAAGTTAGAGTTGGCTGCCGCTTGCACTAAACTCCACCGTTCTTCTAAAGAGACTGCCCTAGCCCTTAAGGCTTAGTGTTGCTCTTTTAAAGCTTAACAGGTTGCTTTTACTTAGTTAACCTGTCTTAAGAAGGTTTGTAAGAAGGTTTATTCTAAGGAGTGGAAACTTGTTTAATAGGGTCTTTCTAAGCTAGGTAATAAGAGAACAGTGTCTCCGGAGAAGGAAACAGTTCTAAGTAATATAGCAGTTACTCTTCCTAAGTCCCCCTTAGGTAGTTTATCCTTTAGTAATCCCTTTTTAATGCTCCCTAACCTACTTTCTTCCAATACTCCTATACCTTTCCTATAGCGTTCTCTAGGCTGCTTAGTAGTTCCTAGGTAGTCTTACTATAGCCTATCCACTTTACTTTATACCACATTTTATTATCTACATCCTCGTAACTAATAATCTTTAAAACTTGCTATTTATCTTCTTCCTATCCTCTATACGTATCTGCCTTATAAACTAGTAGTTTAATATCTCCATGTACTGGTTCTAGTATTGCAATATGCTATATAGGGTAGATTTTTATTTTGGCTAGTAGGTTCAACTTATACGTAACTAATAAAATTCTTTGCTTAACTTTAAAAGGTCCTAGTCTAACATAGTCTAACTTCTTACTTAGTTATTAACTCTTAAAATTTTTGTATAGTAGCTATACTTTATCTCCTTCCTTAAGATCTGGTCCCTTAGATCTCTTAGCATTATAATACCTTTTTATTCACTCTTGTACTAGTTTCGCTGTTTCTTTAAGATTTACATAAAGATTTATTAACATCTCCATTCTTTCTTTAGCTGTACTACTTGTCTTCTTTACTTAATGTGGCAATAGCAATATTCTTAGCTTATATCCATAATTCGCCTTAAATAGTAATGTTCCCATTCCTTCCTATAGTGTTACATTATATACAAACTATATAACTGGTGATAATAATACCCAATTATTTTGCGCATAATTAATATAATGCCTTAGATACTGTTCTAGTGTCTAGTTTAATCTTTCTATTTATCCATCTATCTACAGATAATATACTGTAGATGTTACTACGTGAACCCCTTATTCTACCAGAAACACTTTCTAAAATACTACTATAAATCTTAGATCTCTATCTAATATAACCTTATTTAGTACTCCGTGTCTTACAAACACTTCCTTAATATAGATTCTAGCAACATCCTCTATTAATATCTCTTCTATACATACTATAAAGTATCCCCACTTTATAAGCTTATCCACTATTACTAAGATTATATTATAATCTTATCCTGTAATAGGATCTCTTAACTTTAGTAACTTAATAATAAAGTCCTATAATATAACCTCCTATAGTCTTTCTGGTATTTTAATAGGTTATAGCCCTCTATACGGCTTATACCTTATTAGTTTATTTCTTTAGCAATCTAGGCATTTTCTTATAACTTGTCTTGCTAGTCCCTAGATTCCTTAAATAATATACTTCTCTTAAAGTCTTAATACTAAGCCTATAGCTCTATTATATCCTTATATTAGTCTCTTATAGAATAACTTAATAAACTCTTTTACTATAGATCTTGGAATATAAGTTACTTTTCTATTCTTATACTAATCTAAGTCTAGATCCTCTGCCTATACTTCTTAGATCTTTTATATCTAATTACTTTTAGGTAATTTATGGATCTTGCTTTCTCTAGTTGCTATAATCTTTAGATAATTATATCTAATTAATCTATCTTAATCCTTTCGCAATAAAGCCCCTAATGGCTTCTTATTACTTTATAGTTTAGCCTTTCTACTTAAAGCATCTGCTTGTGTATTATCTGTACCCTTAGTATACTAAATCTTAAAATGGTATTCTATAAGCATTTCCGCCTATCTAGCCTATCTTTAGTTAAGTTCTTTTGTTATTAGGAAACCTATAAGGTTTTTATAGTCTGTTTTAACCATAAATGGTTTTTCTGTACCTTATAATAATGCTCTCTATTTCTTTAATACTGTAACTACACCTAATAACTCCTTATTATAGATGTTATAGTTTAGTTCTAGTAGTGTTATCTTTTAACTATAGTATATTACTAGATGCTATGTATCCTAATACTTCTATAGCAAATATACTTCTAGTATAAAGTCTAATATATCTGTCTTAATAACTATCTCTAACTTTAGTTAATAGATTTTAAGGATTAATTCCTAGGTAAACAACTCTTTTAGTTCTTAGAATAGCTTCTTCTATTTACTACCCTAAACCTATAATTCCTCCTTCTTTATTAACCACGTAAATAGCTTAATACTTTTTAACTACTATGCTATAAACCTCCTATAGTAATTGCAAAACCCTAAAAATAATTTTAACTATATAACGTTCTCTGGTTCCTACCAACTAACTATAGCTTTAACTTTCTTTAAGTCCATGCTAATTTTTCCTAGTTTAATAATAAATCCTATAAAATTAGTCTTTCTTATAAAGAACTTGCATTTCTTAATTGCTACTAGCATCTATTCTTCTTATAGTCTCCTTAAGACCCACTTAACATATTCTCTATATTCTTCTTTACTCTCTAAGTAGATAATAATGTCATTAAGATATACCATAACAAACTTATTAAGGTGTTCTCCTAACATACTATTAATTCACTTCTAAAATATTGCTAGTACGTTTATAAGCCTAAATTGCATAACTAATGGCTTATATAGTCCTTCCTTTAACCTAAAAGCTGCTTTCCATTTATTGCCTTCCTTAATCCTAATCTAATAGTATACCTACCTTAGATCTATCTTTACATCGGGAAAATATTCGCAGGATGAGATTCAAGTAGACTTTGGTTTTCGCGTTTCGCGTAATTGACATGTAATTTGACTAACTCAACACGCAATTAACCAACTTGACACGCAATTGACCAACTTGACACGCAATCTGACCAACTCGACACGCAATTAACTAACTTAACACGCAATTTAACTAACTTAACACGCAATTAACTAACTTGATATGCAATTTAACTAACTTAACACGTAATTGACTAACTTAACACATTTAAAAGTTAAATAACACGCAGTTGACCTACTTGACAACTTTAAAAGCTAACTGTATATTCCTTGACACGCAGTTAACCTACTTAGCAACTTTAAAAGGTAACTATATATTTCTTGACATGCAATTATATATTTAACTAGTATATATTATCTAATATAATCTTATACAATCTTATATAGTCTTATTACTTGGAGGCTCTGCACAAGGCTCTGCACGAGGCTCTACACAAAGCTCTATATAAAGCTCGACACGAAGCTCTACACGAAGCTCTGCGTACAGAGGCTCTGCACGAAGCTCTACACGAAGCTCTGCACGAAGCTCTGCACGAAGCTCTGCACGAAGCTCTGCACGAA
>Ga0307507_10002291_pt1 | contig 40773 bp, 10 predicted proteins | sample 7_EM_MG_FD_207223 | JGI IMG/M metagenome (GOLD analysis project Ga0307507, IMG submission 207223) | Populus trichocarpa ectomycorrhiza microbial communities from riparian zone in the Pacific Northwest, United States - 7_EM | ecosystem: Host-associated > Plants > Roots > Unclassified | place...
CAACCATTCGCTACAATTACTGTGTACAGTTGGTGGCAGTCAGGCGAGATTGGATGCGCGTAGCGAATTTGAAATCTCGCAGCGCTCGCCAAAGGGGGGGGTGAAGCTGGTCGTGCAAATGAGTGTAGCCGGCCCGCGATGCTGGTTAAGATGCTGAGCATCATTTACCTTTCGTAAGCGAAAGTTTGTTGTTTCGCACAGTTCCGGGTATTGACCAAGCCGTGGTGGCGTGTCGGAGAATTTTGCATGAGGCTTTCGACCCACTTGCTAAACTTCTTGTAGTGGCGTTCTCATCCTTGGCGATTCTTCAGTCGACTTACATGAACGCGCAGCCCTTAAGGCAAAGCTGGACCAACCAGGAAGGATGGTGTTTCAGTTCCAACAAGGCGCATTCGCGATGGTGGGGGATAACGCCTTGCCCTGTTGCTGGCTTTCTCCACGCGAACCACCAATGTTCCTGAACCTCACTTTTGACTACATCTGCTGGTACAGCATCAAATCTTTCAAGAACCCTCGGGCCGACATTACTTAGGTGCTCCACATGTAGACGGAGGCATGGAAGACTCTGCGGTATACTTGTGCCACAACACCATCTTACGCAGTCACCAGCTAACAGAAAGTCGTACAACAGCACCACAATCGCCATCACCAGCCCCACCACCAGGACAGCGGATTCTCGGAACCGCCCCCTTACTATGAGTCAACTATAGAAGTCGCGACAAATAACCCTCTACTATACCATGAACACCAAAATTACAGTACACCACCTTTCGACGAGTCCCAACGGGAATCTCAAACACTTCCGCCCTGGGTTGGTTTTCTCATCATAATAGTTGTCCTGCTATGGACATCTTGGTGTGCGCTGAACATATTCAATATCTTTGATGGTGCGCTGGGGCATAAGAAACCCTCAGGTTTATACGGGCATGGACGAGGGTTCTAAACAGCTCCTCAATCCGCCTGATCTTATTGGTATCCTAATCTTCTAGGTTGTGAGAAGCATTGGTTAATATAGGGGATTACAAGGAACTCTATATTATGAAGAGCAGAATAGGAAGGAGAGGAAGGTCGATTGCACTGCATTGCAACCTAGTGAAGAACTCTATATATCTAGACAAGCCAATCACATCCCAAGACTTACTACTTACGGCAAGAACGCAAGGATAGATTTCAAGCATCTTTTCGTTCATAATGCTACCATAGGGTAACAGTAATCCGAGGCTGGAACGAGAGCTGCACGTCTAACCAATCAGAACTTCCAGTGTAACAGGACCGAAAATAGATTGTTGGGCTTAGTGTCTTTCAGCTTCGGCTGAATAGTAAATGTCGGACAAATATTAAGCACATCAGTTCGTTATTGTCAAAGTTATTTTCTTCATTCATGATTTCGTACTTTGACTGCAACGACCAGAGCGTCATTGACGTTATGGGATAGCTTAGTCGACTACGTCAGTGAAATTTTCATCGTCAATGGCTTCTCTGCATAGCCCCTCCGTGGCTTCACTAGCTTCTCACGATGTTAGTGATTGTGAGCCGGATGCAATCGAAGGTGCTTTCCTTCCATCTTCCGGGCAGAATGGCCAAGATGGTAATGATACCTTTAATTCATTTATTCCGCATTATAGTAAAAAAATTCCTTCGGGATCGTCTTATCATGATAGAACTATTCGAGATGGAGGTCAAAGACCATCCAGTCCAGCTAAGTTGGCCGGGGCGAGCAAGGGTTGTTCGTTACTATAGCATATATCGGTCTCTACGCACGAACCGGGACTTCCTGAAGACGGCCAATCCGAACGAGACCTGGATAGACCAGGATTCGAGCCCACCACTGGCAGGCATCGAATGGGTATGCAAGCTCTTCTTATCCTTGCCGCCAATTCCATAATCATCATCACAACCATTGCTTTTCTATGTTTTCTATGGTTTGCAAACCAAGACAATAGGAACTGGCGAAATATCATTGTGTTTGGATACGCAACTAGAGCAGTAACGATCTCAACGCTCGTTATCCGAAGTTCAGTAGGATTCCAGGGAGCTATCTGTCTCGCTATGCTCGCTGCGCTTTCACTCGAATCCAATGGGATCAGACTCATTGATGCACCAGCTGTTTCCGTTATGCGCCTTGGCATGGCATCGGCTTGGTAGCCCCTGAGAGCTCCCGGGCGTGCACCCGAGTAAGGGCTAAAAGATCCCTTATACTAATACAGAATATCTAGGTTAAACTAGGCTTAGTAAATAGTACTACTAGTATAATTAAAGATATTATATAGGAGGACGCTGATATTAAAAAAAATCAGCCCTAGTCACTAATAATTATAGTAGATAGTTATAATAGACCTGTCCTATTTATTTAGTAGAATAGGATAAAGGTTATTTCTATCTTTTCTATACTTTATAAGTAGGAGGGTATAAAAGCCTTTTACTTACGGCGTTAATTTCTAGTTCCTCTAGCTTTGCTTTTACTCTATATAAGAGCTAAGGTTTAATATTTAACTGGGTAGTTTTGGATATTAAGAATAAAGATAAAATAGTTAGTTTAACTTATATAGCAATCTTGCGGGTTAAAAAGCTTTTAGGCCTTATATTTAAATATAGATTTAATAAAGAACGATTTTAGCTATCTATAAGTAAGGCTAAAAAGGTATAATAGGAAGACCTTATATAGTAGTAACTACTCTAAAATAACTAACCCTAATTAAGAAATTAAATATTAGCCTAGAGCTAGTTAAAGACTTTACTATTTAACTCTACTTAGTAACTTTAGACGGTTATAATAATTCCTAACTAGAACCCCTCTTTCTGTTACGGCTCTGGCAGAAAATAGTAGAACTTGGCTGGTAGAACTTGGCAGAACTTAGCAGAATTTGCGGTCACGTGACTAAAGGACCGTATAAAAGAACCCTACTTCGACCGGCGCTGCTCTTCTTCTCCTTTCCTTTCTCTAGCTTTAGATCCTTATTTATAAACAATTTAATTATATAGGCTTGCCTGCGTCCTGCTTGCTATGCTTATACCTTAATTAACTAAGTCGCTAATATTATCTAAAGCTTATATTACTCTTTTTTCTTAGGAAGGAACTTAAATATATCTATAAGACTATAAATAGGATAAGGATATAGAATAGGACCTAAAGGATAGAACCTTAAGAATATAAAAGGAACACGAAAAGGACCCTAAGAACTAGATACGCACAGATTAGAACCCCTAAAGAAATTACCCAGAATTACCTAATACCCTTACTACTATGCTAAGAAACACAGTAGCTGGCAAAGCTGCTATAGGACCCTTAAATACTTCTAATAGTAAAATAATTACTATCTTACCTCCTGTCACGGGACACCCCCGTGACACTTTATACACGTCCACCTGTTTCCACCGACTGAACAACCGGAGACTGACCACGAGACGGCAATCTGACAGCAATCTGCCGTATTCCGCCGCAATCTGCCGTCTCTACTATTGGAGTTGCTAACTGGCAACTTCAAGGACCTCTAACTGCTGAATTCTACTAAGTTCTACTAGAACTGCTACCTAAGCTCTACCCTGCCTGTGTATAGTATAGTACCCGTTAACCTAGCAACTAAGTGAACGTTATATACCCTTTTTCCCCTATTTCCTACTTTCTTTTTCTTATATAACGTCTTAACTTTATTACGCAGTTTATATATATAGCTTAATAATATCTACTTCGCTATATATTATTACCGCTTATACTTGCTCCGTAATACTATATTATGTTAACCTTATATACCACCCTCCAAAATGTAGAATAACCCCAAAGCCCCTATAATAGCCACTAGCATTATATCCGCACTCTAAGAACAATTAGTAGAGATATAGAAGTCCTTTATAGACGCCCTTGTATAGAACTAAGCCACTTTAACTTAATAATAAGCTAAATAAGAAGTATAACACCTGCAAATAATTAAGGACCTTTAAGAAGAAGTCCGTACCCTTAAAATGCCTATACTAGGGCCCTAAGACTAAACACCTTCTCTAGAGACGAATACGCGAAACAAGAGTCCCAAACCTATAATAGCTATTTACCCTAAACTAACTACCGCACCGCAATAATCTAAACAACTACTAGACCCTCTAATATTTACTAGTAAATAATAAGAACTCTAATTATTTCTAAGCTAGCTTAAAAATAAGTTAACTGGTAATACTAACTGCTACCTAACTAAAGCTAACCGACTCTGCTACGCCCTAAGTTGACTAGGAGGAGACGCAGCTAACCTTATTAAACCCCTTTAACTAAATTTAGTATGAAGTCTAGTTATACTTCTTAAAGCTATATACGGTAACCCAAACCGCCAAGCTACTGCTTAGAGAAAGATAAACTATATAACTTAAGAAACGAAAAGCTTTTTAGTATACTTCTCTAAATTTAACCATTATGTAAAGGAAATAGGCTAGAATAACTCTATACTAGTTAATAGCCTTATTAAATTCTTAAGTCCTAAACTAAAAACCTCCCTAATAGGTATAGACCTACCGGGAGCCCTTAATGCCTGCGTAAACGTTATTAATAAACAATATAATGATATACTACGCCTAATACTGAAGTCCACTCCTTAATATAATATAATAGCTCCACAAATAACTATTAAGTTATTGTCTCAGCCTAAGCACCCTAACGCTATAGACATTGACTCTAGAACCCTAGAGTATACCCTACTAGGGTCCCCTAAATAAGAACAACGCATTAAGCTAGGCCTTTACTTTAAATGCAAAAGCAAGGCTTATATCTTAAGATACTGCTCTGTTCTTATGCCCTAATATAATTTATAAATGGCTAATACTAGCAACCGTTTACCGCACTAATCCTCCAGTTACTGTCCCTAATCTTTATATGGCTCCAGCCCCACATCTAGTAAGCTACTTATAAGGATAAAGTTATAGCTAACGTTCTATAGAAACCCCACCCCGGTTGCCTCTAAAAGGAAGGTCCTAGAGCTAAGTCGCTCTCCGGGACGGCGCTACCTTAGGATCTTGTTAAATGCTCTAGATGTTACGAATTCTAACTCTTAGGATTACAGTATAACTATTAACTATTATCTTTAGTAGAATAATTAATAGGCTAATGCTTAAGTCCTAATTAACATAGGAGCTAGTGGCATAGGATTTATTAATAAGATCTTTATATAAGATAATGGTTTTACCCTAACCCCCTTTAACCGGCATATTAACGTATTTGGATTTAATAGTAAACGCACTATCTTAGGCTGTATTACCTATATAGTATTCCTAAAACTCTAATACCTAAACTATAAAGAACTAATTAGGCTTTTTGTTACCACCCTAGGTTACTTAGTAATACTTAAACAACCTTAGATAAAGCTATATAAGGTAACCATTAATTGGGATAACCTTAAGCTTTTATTTACCGCCTCCTATTGCAAGCAGAAGTGCCTTATAACTTGCTGCTTAGACCCTAAACCGAAATCTAAAAAATCCACTAGGATTTATTAGTCTAAAATTTTCACTAATATCTACCCTATACCTAAAAAGTCCACCTAATTCTACTAAGAACCTAAAAATTATACTAAACCATACGAACTAACCCTAACTACTATACTACCCTAAACCAAGCAGAAGCCTAAACTTAAGCTTAATATATAAAAGTACTAGAAGAACTAGTATTTTACTATAAAAAGGATACTTAAAGAACCTAAATTTAAATCTAATACTAACTCTGTACCTAATACTAAACCTAAAGTTAAATAAGAAATAGTAGATAATTAAAAGGAAGTTGCCAGCTAGCAACTCGCCCCCCTTTCTATAGATATTTATATAATTAGAGCTATCCTATTAGCACAAATCGCCAGGAAACCTAAATATATAATCTTTGCTGTTATAATAGCCGATATTAAAAAGGCCCTAGCATTAAAGAAGTACACTAACCCTGCCATAAAAGTACTAGTATGCTATTATAAGCATCTAGAAGTATTTTTATAAAAGAAAGCTAATAAGTTAGTAGAGCACCAACTATACAACCACAAGATTATACTTAAAGAAGGAAAACAGCTAGGATTTGGACCCCTATATAGAATATCCTAAAATAAACTCTAAGTACTATGGAAGTACTTAGACGAACACCTAAGTAAAGGATTTATTAGAGCAAGCTCTTTACCTATAGCTATACCTATAATCTTTGTTAGGAAACCTAGTAGCGGTCTATACTTCTGTGTAGACTACTGAGCTCTTAATGCCATTACTATTAAGAATTGGTACCCGCTCCTGTTAATTTAAGAGACACTAAACTAATTAAGTAAGGCTCGCTACTATACAAACCTTAACCTTATCTACGCATTTAACTGTCTCCGTATTATAAAAGGAGATAAATAGCTTACTGCATTCCGTACTAGGTATAGACTATTTAAATACTTAGTAACACTATTTGGCCTTATAAATACCCCAAGTTTGTTCTAATACTTTATAAATAATACCCTATAACCTTACCTAGACATTTTTTGTACTACTTATATTAACAATATCCTAGTATATAGCAATAACCTAACTAAATATAAGAAACACGTTAACCTTGTCTTAAAAGCCTTGCATAGAGCTGGCCTATAATTAGATATAGATAAGTGCGAATTCTATAAAATAGAAGTTCTGTACCTTAGACTTATTATTTTTATAGATGGTATATAAATAGACCTAAAGAAAATTGAAGTAATTGTAAACTAGCAAGAACCTAAGAATGTTAAGGACGTAAGAGTCTTTATAGAATTTACTAACTTTTACTAACGGTTTATTAATAACTTCTCTGCCCTGGTTTTACCCCTTATAGCTTTAACCTAAAAAGACAAAACCTTTATCTTTAATAAGGAATGTAAGAAGGCCTTTGCCTATCTAAAAGTTATATTTACTACTGCACCTATACTCTAACACTTTAACCTAAACTAAAAGAGTGTTATAGAAGCCGACTTATCTAACTACGTTACTAGAGGCATTTTGTCTTAGTATAATAAGGAAGGAGTACTGCACCCTATAGCATACTTCTTAAAATGACTAAGTCTAGCTAAATATAACTATAAGATCTATAATAAGGAATTATTAGCTATTATTAAATATTTTAAATAATAGCAACTTAAACTAGAAGGCGCTAGATTTCTAATTAAGGTCTTTAGCGACTATAAGAATCTATAGTACTTTATAACCATAAAATAGCTAAGTTATTGTTAAGCCTGCTAGTTAGAATATCTGTCTTATTTCTAATTCTTAATTACGTACTGCCTAGGCGTTTAAGGTTAAAAACCTAATACCCTAACCCAACATTTATAAGACATACTAGTATAGGAAGAAGTGTATACCTACCGCAATTAAACCCTACTTCGCCCTAAATTATTTAATCCCCTAGCTAAAGACCTTACGGTATACATCCTTAAAATAACTAATTAATTAGTTAAATAGATTATAATTAATAAATACCTAAATAATGAGTTTATCTAAGAGACACTTAAGCTAATTTAAGATAGCGTTAGACGCTCTAAAAAGATATCTTTAAGTAAATATAAAGCTTGTAGAGACCGCTTATACTACTAGAACCGCCTAGTTATACCTAACCATAATAAACTTAAGCTTAAGCTTCTTAAACACGTATATAACCTACTAGTAGCCGGCCACTTAGGCTATAGAAAAACCCTAGAACTACTCTAATAGAAGTACTACTAGCCAAATATATATAATATAATATAAAGGTATATCTCTAGCTGCCATACCTACTAACAAGCTAAGGCTTTATATAAGACATATAATGGCTTTCTAAAGCCACTACCTGTTCTAGACCGAAGATAGAAGGATATCTTAATTAACTTTGTTGTTAAACTCCCCATAAGTAAAGGCTGTATAAACATTATAGTAGTTATAGACCGACTATCTAAAATAAGACACTTAATCGCCTATCCTAATATATTAACACCTGCCGTTACCCAACTATTCCTGGATTATATATGGAAACTCCATAGACTCCCTAAAACGATTATCTCTAATAAAGGCAGCCAGTTTATCTCTGTGTTTTAGAAAAAACTAACTACCCAACTCCGTATTAAAGCACTGTTATCTACGGTATACTACCTAGAAATGGATGGTTAAACAAAACATATAAATGCTATAATGGAATAATATATTTGGATATACACGTTGTATCTACAGGATAACTGGATGGACTAGCTTGCATTTGCTAAGTTTACTATAAATAACTCTGTCTTAGAAACTACAAAGGTCTCCCCGTTCCTGGCTAACTACAGCTAGTATCTATAAATAGGTTTTAAACCCTTTAGTAATATTCCTCGCCTGGCTTATTAGGCCTTATAAGTTGCAGAAGTAAACGAATTTATAAAGAAGATGGAAGAACTGTAAGAGTTCCTTACTAATAAAATAATATAGGCCTAATCTGTCTATAAAGCTGCAGTAAATAAGAACTAAACCCTAGTACCAGCCTATTAAATTAGTAACTTTGTCTAGCTAGATATAAGAAATCTAAACACAAAACAACCTACTAAGAAACTTAATTAGAAGAACGCTGGCCCTTATAAGGTTAAAAAGGTTATCTCTCCTTATACCTACCGACTAAAGCTCCCTAATATAGTTAAAATCCACCCTATATTCCATACGTTAGTCCTCCGCCCTACCACCCCTATATTAGACACCCTGCCTAAACAGATCTAAGACCCTCCCCCACCAGTTAAAGTAGATAGTGAGGATAAGTACCTTGTTAAAAAAGTTAATAATATTAAGTATAACAAACGGAAACGTAAATATATATACCTTATAAAATAGAGAGGTTTTACTAAACCCTTATAGGAACCTGCCGACTCTATAGAACTTATATAAGCCGTAGAAGACTTTCACAAACTCTACCTAGAACTACCACAGCCCCATCTCGCAAATGCTTGAGTTTAAAGGGGGGGTACTATTATAGGACACCCCTATGACACCTTATACACATCCACCTCTTTCTACTAACTAAATAACCAAAGACCGACCATAAGATGGTAATCTGATAGTAATCTACCGTATTCTGCTGCAATCTGCTATCTCTACTATTGGAGTTGCTAACTAGCAACTTTAAGGACCTCTAACTGCCAAATTCTGCTAAGTTCTACTAGAACCGCCACCTAAGCTCTACCCTGCCCGTGCGTAGTATAGTACCCATTAACCTAGCAACCAAGCGAATGTTATGTACCCTTTTTCCCCTATTTCCTACTTTCTTTTTCTTACGCAACGTCTTAACTTTATCACGCAGTTTATATACATAGCTTAATAATATCTACTTCGCTATATATTATCACCGCTTATGCTCGCTCCGTGACACCTCCCTAGGCAGAGCTTACGGCAGCTAATATTAAAACTAAACAACTATAAGAGCTGCTTAAAGCTAGAGATATCCTTATATCTAATAATAAGTTATTATTAAACACCTAAAGACTTGCTACGGTCCTATAAGCCCTATCTTAGAGTCTTAGTGGATCCTCTAAGGCCTATATAGTACTATTACGGTCCGCAAAGGTTGTAGACCCCCTATTACTTATAGATAGAACTAATCCTACCTTTAATAACTGGAAGCTCTAATTATAGAATAAGCTTAAAGTTAATACAGACCACTTTCCTACCCCTTAAGCTAGAATGGCCTATATCTTTAGCCGTACTAGTAGGGATATCTAGACGCGCCTACGCCCGCAATATACTAAAGACTTAATAGGCCCCTTTGTCTCTAAAGAAGAATTATTTATTTATTTATCTTATGTTTATAAGGATCCCTTTAAGGTATAAAACGCCTACCTTAACTATAAAGACCTAAATATAAAAATAATGGAGACCTTTTTAGCCTTCTAGACCTATTTTTTATATTAAGCCGGCCAGGCTTAAATCCCCTAGAAAGATCTGCTACTAAACCTATTTAATAAGCTTACCTTAGACCTATAGCAAGCTATACTGCTAGTCTTTACTACTATATAGACGCTAAAGGAACTAATAGACTAGTGCTTGGCTATTAATTAAGGCCTTTATTAAATTAAGGTATGTGCCAAGTAGTATAAAGCTAGAAACCCTTTAAACTAGACCATAAATAATATAAGAACAGCCAATAGTGCCCTAGTACGGGCCGTAACTCCTATAGTACTAACCATTTAGCCCGCCATTAATCTAGCAGCTAGTTACGCAGCTAGTCCTACTATAGGCTTGGTATAGACTTGGCCTATATATAGTAACCCCTATAAATAAGCCCTTAGTAATTAAGGAGTTTGCTTTTTATATAGCTAAAAAAAACTACTTTATAAAAGACTGCCTAATAGCGGCAAAGATAAATAAGGTCCTATTAATTTAGGAGGATAGTATAAAGTTAGAAAAAGAGGAACCCTAGAAGAAGACTCCTCTCTAGGGTTAAAAGGGATTAATATATTATATATTAATCTGGGTTAGCTAGTTAGTAGAAAAAGCTACACTATTACTTATACTTTATTCTATAATAGATATTAAGTTTTAACCTCTACTTTAGCTAACTCTAGAGTAAATGCCTTTACCTTAATAGACACCTAGTATACCGTAAAGCTGGCTAACTTTTTAAATGCGCCCCTTAAAGAACTGCCTAAACCAATTCCTATTTATAGGTATAACGAATAAATAGGGCCACCTATTATAACTATCTTATAGATTTACCTCCGTGTTAATAGACGACAATAGTATAACATCCCCTTCCTTATTATAGACCTTAAAAACTATAATATAATTTTAGAAAGAAAATAGCTGGCCTATTTAGGCTTATAGCTTAATATATAGAATAGACGGCTTATCTAGCCTAAAACTATACCCCTAACACCTTCCTTTATAAAAGAAATTAGTATTATAATAAAAAACCTTATATGGCTGTATATAAACACTACTTACTAGGCTAATGCTATGTGAAGGAACTAGGCTTTTAAGAAAGATATATAGCTTAACCTATAATAGATCTATATACTACGCGGCCCCTAAACTACCTATATTATACCACTGTACCAAAAGTTAAAGAAATTAGTAATAAGCTAGCTAAGCTCCCTATAGGGAACCTAGGCCCTATACAGCTATAAAGAATAGTAAGGAATATTAAACGTTATACTAAACTAATAAACTAGAGGGATAACTTGCGGAAGATAGAATAGGAGCTAAAAAAGATTATAAACCTTAGACTATAAAATATAGGCTAATAAAAGTCTGTAAAGAAACCTATAAACCTCCTACCAGTTAATATCTACTATATTAGCGCTATAGGATTCTATTAGAACTTGGTCTAACCTAATACTATTATCTTTACTACCAGCTTATATAAAATTAATTAAATAATTAAGGAAAAGGAAAATAAGCCTAGTAAATAGGAAGGCAAGCTTATAAATAAGGAGCTAGTAGAATAGAAACTGCCCTATTAATACTAGAAATTTAAGGACATGTTCTCCAAGGTAACGTCTAATATACTCCCGCCTTACTAATTATACAACTATAAGATTAAGATTAAGCTAGATAAGGAAGACATACTTAGCTATAGTCCCCTTTATTAGTAGTTTATTGCTAAATTATAGGCTATAAAGCAATACCTTATTAATAACCTAAATAAGGACTTTATTAAGCCTAGTTAAGCCAAATAGAGGGCTTTATTTCTATATTAACTACTATAAACTTAATAATATAACCCGCAAGGACCGCTACCTACTACCCTTACTTAATAAGACTTTAACCTAAATAAGTAGAGCTAAGATCTTTATTAAGCTTAATATCTATTAGGCCTTTTACTGGATTAAAAGATCTTACTATGTTTTAGACCTATTATAGAATATATAAATATAAAGTGCTTCTTTTTAGACTAACCAATGGACTGGCTATATACTAGCGATATATAAATAATATACTCTTTAACTACCTTAACGACTTCTATACAGCCTACCTAGATAATATTATAATCTACTTTAAGAATAAGTTAGAATACAAGGAGTATATCTATAAAGTCCTATAATAGCTTCGCAAGGCTAGCCTTTAGGCTAATATTAGGAAATTAAAATTTAGTATTAAGCGTATAAAGTACCTAGGGTTTATTATTAGTATAAACAGAATTAAGGTAGACCTAAAAAAGATGGCTATAATTAACTAATAGGTACCCCTAAGGACTATAAAGGGAGTGCAGTTATTTTTAGGGTTCTATAACTTCTACTAACACTTTATTAAGAACTATAGTAGAATTACCTAGCCCTTAAGCCAACTTACCCATAAGGACCAGCCCTTTTACTTTAATACTGTATATAGGCAGGCCTTTAATAAGTTTAAGAAACGACTGGTTTTTACTCCTTTACTCGCCTACTCTAACCTAAAATAGCCCTTAATACTAGAAACTGATGCCTTAAATAGTATTATAGCTAGCGTTTACTCCTAAAAGCAGATAGACGGAGAATAGTATCCTATTACTTACTATTTAAAGACTATAGTAGATACTAAGCTAAACTACCCAATTTATAATAAAGAAATACTAGCTATTATCTTTAGCTTTTAGTACTGGCAAGCCTAACTAAAAGGCACCCCTAAGTCTATATAGGTAGTTTTTAATTACAAGGCCTTAGAATATTTTATAATAATAAAGGCCCTTATCGCCTAATAGGCGCACTAAGCAGACACCCTATTCTAGTTTAACTTCCTAATTATATATAGGCTAGGCGCTACTAATTATGCAGACGCTCTTATAAGGTATAAACAGGATATAGATAACTAGGCAGCTATAAAGATCTTATTATAGACTAAGGCGCTACTATAACTAAAGCACCTTAACCCCTAAATATGGGTAGAACTAAATATAGACTCTTTAAATGCCAAGATATATTCTATTAACTCTATGGAACTTGACCTTATTAATAAACTGCTGTAGGTAAACTATACGGCCCCTTCTCTATAGGAGTACTATAAAAAGATAAAGGATATTACTAGCCTATAATCCCTTAAAAATAAACTGCTTAAATATAAGGAATAGCTAGTAGTAGCTAAGGAAGAGAACTTACGGACCTAGCTTATTATAGAAGCGTATACTTAAGTCTTTACGGCCTACCTTTAAAAAAAATAAGACCTATAAAATTATCAGCAACTGTTACTACTGGCCTAGAATAGCTATAGATATTAATCGCTATATATAAAACTGTAACAACTGCTATAGGTCTATAATTCCATAAGATAAAACTCTAGGACTGTTAAAACTACTCCTAATACTAGAGCGCCCTTAGTAGTATATCTCTATAGATTTTTATAAGCTACCTATAGACTGTAACGGATATAATATGGCTATAGTTATAGTTAACTGCTTTAGTAAGCGCCTGTTTTTAATTCCCTATTATAAAAAATATTAATATTAAAGAAGTGGCCTAACTATATATCTACTATATCTACTATATTTACAGACTACTAGATACTATTATATCTAATTATAGGCTGTAATTTATATTAGCCTTTTAGAACAGGTTTACCCAGATTTTAGGTATTAGGCTAAAGCTTTTTATAGCATACTACCCCTAAATAGACAGCTAGATAGAGATTATAAACCAGTATTTAGACTAGACACTCCAACCCTTTATTAACTACTTTTAAAATAATTAGGCTAAACTGCTACCTCTAATAAACTACGCCTAGGGTACTTACCCTATATAAGCTTTAACTGGGAAAAAAATGGAAGAGCTATAGACTATACGCAAAAAACTATCTTATAAGGAAGCCTAATATTATACTAAACGCTTAAAAGAAGCCTAAAAAGTGGCCTATACAAACCTAAAAAAGGCCTAAAAATTAATAGAATAGTAGCCAAATAAGTATAGGCGCGAGCCTAACTTTACTATAGGTAATATAGTCTAGGTTATAATAAAGAACTAAAAGATAGAATGGCCTAGCTATAAGCTAGACTATTAGATAGTAGAACTATATAAGGTCCTTAAAAAGATAGGCAACTTATATAAAGTAAAGCTCCTAGATTTAATTAAGGTCTACCCTAAATTTTTACTAGATAAGCTATAAAAAGCCATAAATAACCTATTGCCTAGATAAAAGAATAAACCATCCCTACTAATTTAAGTTAATAGTAATAATAAATAGGAAATTAAAAAAATACTAGCCTATAAACTTATAACGGGAATGCTAAAGTATTATATTAGTTAGAAAGGATAGAACTTAGATCCTACTTAGTACCCTATATAGAACTTTATAAGTAATCCCTATAAGCTTAAAGAGTTTTATAACTAATACCTTAATAAGTAAATAAAGTGCTAGTATAGTAAAGATAATAAGCTACCTATTAAGTATAAAAATAAGAATACCCTATAGACGTAATATAGATATATAAAGCCTAAGGGCAGGCTTTTTTAGAGGGGGGGTAATATTATAGCGCTAGTGGAAAATGGTGGATTATAGTAAATAGTTGCAGATAGTCGCAGACAGTCGTAGATAGTTATAAATAGTTGCAGTTATATAACTTAAGGGCCGCATAAAACCTTAAACGGCATCGCTATTCTTCTCCTTTCCTTTCTCTAGCTTTAGATCCTTGTTTATAGACAATCCAATTATATAGGCCTGCGCGACCCTCTTGCCGTACTTATACCTTGATTGACTAAGTCGCTAACAGTAGCACTTGTGCATAGTGCTTATACATAATTATTGTCTTGCCTACAATTAGCAGTTATTCCAATATAATAGTAAATTTAACAAAAACAAGAAGGATAACAGTTGGTTAATAGGATGGTACCTATTATATCCGTCTATTATACAATACATGCACCCTATAAATTTATAAACTTGACTTATATTTACTCTATAGGACTATTTATAGAATAGTTTGTGTAAACCCTAGTAGGAGAGTAGTTATTTTATAAACCAGACCCCTAGGGAGAATTTGCGCCACGTATTAAGTACTATTTATAAATTTGCTAATTTAAGAAGTGTTAAGCAATTAATATATATCCCTAGTAATTAATTGCCTCTACTTTATCTATTAGGAAGGATAAACCTATATATTATAGGACACCTCTATAACACCTTATACACGTCTACCTGTTTCTACCTATTTCCACTAACGTAGTAAGAAGAGACCGACCGCGAGACGACAATCTAATGGCAATCTGCTGGCAATCTATGGCAATCTGACGGCAATCTACTAAATTCTGCTATATTCTGCCAAGTCTACTAAATCCTGCCAAGTTCTGCTAGGACCACTACTTAAATCCTATTCTGCTTTATATATATATTAACTAAGCAACCAACCTAACAATATATACCCTTTCTTCCTATTTCCTTACCTTCTCTCCTTACGCAATGTCTTAACCTTATTATATAACGTATTTCACGGGCGAGCTGGTCAAACGGGCGAGCTGGTCAGTTTGCCAAGACCACACCAAATATAACGAACTATGTAACAAACTATTCCACCTCACTATAATCTACCTCTGATTCCTCATCGCTACTAGATTCTATAGTAGATTCTTTAATATTTTGGCACGTTTAAACGTTATGCCTAGTCCCACCGCAGTTCCTACAGCGCCTTTAAGTTGGCTCGACTCCATCTACCCTAGCCTTACCCCAACTCTTCTTACTACTAGAGGTAGTAGTAGGAGAGTTCTTAGTAACTAGCTGCAATCCAGCCTTATAGGTAAGAACTCCTCCTTGCTGGATATGCTTTCTTTTACGCTGTTTCCGTCGGATTGCGGCCTCATTAGCTGCTTTAAGCTTGGTGATTTGATCGCGCTATAACACCATCTAATAAGCCATTAAAAGGGTGCCCTTAATAAGCTAATTAAACCCTTCCTTTAACGAAGATGGTGAGCTACCCAACTTATTGCTAATCAGCTCTATTTACGACCTAAATTTAAGGTAGTTACTAGGGGTTTTTAACTGCCATGGGGTGTCTTTAGTAGTGGGTGGTGTAGGCGTGCGCAATCAAATGTTAAGCTTTAATATTACCTTATCTGGGTTAAAAGGAACCAGGCTAGCGCCTTAAAAGCTTCCTTAGATATTACTCTTAGTAATAGAGGCGTTAAACGCGTCCTAAAAGGCTAGTAAGAACTCTATTTTAGTAATATAGTTGATCTGGTTACGCATTAGCTTCTTAACTTGGCGCCTATACGCTATCTTTAAAGGCGAGAAACAACCTATATCTAGTGGCTGCAGGATATGCGATGAATATGCTAGCATATATAAAGTAATTATCTTATTCTCCTCGCAATATTCGGTAAATTGCAGCGAGTTATAGCTCTCGTGGCCATTAATAGTCAGTAGACGATACGCGCCAACAGTACGCTCCTTTGTATGCCTATTAAAGTGCTTCAACCACTTAAAACCAATCTTATTTGTTGTCTAGCCGTTATTAGAGACCCCAAATACCTATTAAGATGGTATATTGGCTTCCTGGTACCACGCAGAGAGGTGGTTTTTGCCTTTATAAATAATAAAGGGTGAAAGCATATAGCCCAACGCGCTAATACCCTGAATTACTATAACCCACTTACAATTGCCTGGTTGTATAGTCTTTGGTTAATGCCGTCTTTTAGAGCCTATAATAACTTTTTGCTGGGTTATTATACCCATCTAGAAGCCAGATTTGTTAAAGTTGTATAAGTCTTCGTCCTAGATACCGTACTTAGCTTTTATATTACATATAAGGTTAAACCAGGCTTATATAATTATTAGTTCTTCCTGTTTATAACACTAGTAGTCTAGCTTCCAACTATATCTTATTTTAAGCCCTAGGGTACGCTTAATAAAGCTATATGGCCAGTTTATGCCCACTAGGTCCATCCACCGCTCAGCTAATAGTTTATTAGCTATCTCTTAAACAGCATTAAGCGGAGGGGCAAATCCTCTTAAATCTAGCTCAAGTATATACCGTTTTATCGCCTCCTCTTCGGTTACTGTAAGCTTCATTAAATTTGGCTTAGTATCGCGTCGTGGGGTAGTTCCGGCGCGTCACGTCTGTAGGCTCAAGAGGGGGATGTTAAAAGTGCGTGTAGCGCGTTAAACGCCGTAAATCTGCTTTGTATCGAGAGCCTGGATAGCAAGCTGTATTCAAGCTTCTTTAGAAGTCAATTGTAAATTCGTAGGTAGAGACATTATAGTGTCAAATATTTTGATGCGTGGTCTTGGCAAACTGACCAGCTCGCCCGTTTGACCAGCTCGCCCGTGAAATACGTTAGTTTATATATATAGCTTAATAATATCTACTTCGCTATATATTATCACCACTTATACTTACTCTATAACACTACGTTACGTTAAAACCTATACTTTACCCTACCCTATTTAAAATGCAGAACGACCTTAAAGCCCCTATAACGGCCGCTGACATTATATCCGCACTCTAGAAATAATTAGTAGATATATAAAAGTTCTTTATAGACGCCCTTGTATAAAACTAAGCTGCTATAGCTTAACAGCAGGCTAAACAAGAAGCACGGCACTAGAAAACAATTAAGGCCCTTTAAGAAGAAATCCGCACCCTTAAGACTAATTGCTATTACTAGAAGCCAATACGTAAAATATAAGCCCTAAACTAGTAATAGTTATCCTATAACAATCTAAAAAACTACTAAACCCTCTAGTATTTACTAGCAAATAATAAGAGCTTTAGTTGTTTTTAAGCCGGCTTAAGAATAAGCTAACTAGTAATGCTAACCGTTACCTAACTAAAGCCAACTAATTCTACTACGCCCTAAGTTAACTAGGAGGAGACGTAGCTAACCTTATTAAACCTCTCTAGCCAAACTTAGTATAAAGCCTAGTTGTACTTCTTAAAGCTATATACGGTAACGTAAACCGCCAAGCTACCGCTTAAAGGAAAATAAACTATATAACTTAAGAAAAGAAAAGTTTCCTAGTATACTTCTCTAAATTTAATTGCTACGCAAAGGAAATAGGCTAGAATGACTCCGCACTAATTATATATTATTCATTGCTTAACGTCCGATTCGGATCCCTATTGGGCCCACGCGGACTACTCCTTATTTATATATGGGGAGAAAACTCTATTTAAGAAAACCCCGTAATCCATCTCCCTACCTTTTGGGACTCGCCTACTTAGCGCCTACGAGTCACCGGTGGTACTCTTCTACCTTACTTTTTAACCTCCTTGGGAACCACTGCTGTCGTAACAAGCCTACGGACGCGCTAGTATCGCAAACTTTACTCTACTACTGTAGAGTTATTAGGGGGCGCCTATAACTCGCCCCTTTGCCCTCTGTTACTATTTCCTTTGCAACCCGGAACTAGTCTAGTACGTTTTAGCTAATAAGCCACTAGGTAACTGCTTTAAGGCCTTTTTATATTAAGAGTAGTGTAGTATAGTTCTCTATTCCAGCTACTAAAAGCATTGCTTCTTAGTTGGTATGTAGGGGGCATAACAGTATTATATATTTTGGTGTCTGTTTTGGCTAGCTATATTTATATCTTAGGCTACCTACTAGGATACCTACCTAGTAGAGCCAATCTTTTAGTCCTATTATTCCTGTTCTTAAGAGTGTTGCTATTATATTTTCTGCCTTTGTTAGGCCTTTTTGGAGCCCTTAAGTGTTTACCCCCTATAGCGTTAACTATACTACGACTTGGGTTCCTCTTACCTAAGTTAGCCTCTGTACCTTTAACTCCCATATACCTCTCCAGCGTTGGTCTAACTAGTATTATATTGCGGTGGATAGTTTCCTAGTATTCCTTTATGCTCTACTTTAGCTCCTTTCTCTCTTTTACTATTATCTTTGCTGGCCTCTTGCGCGTCTCCCTTTCTCCTCTATATAGGCCTGGGCCCTAAAGCAGTACTATTCTTCTTCTGCTTTCTTTGCCTGTTTCTCCAATATATCTTCCCTACTTTAGGGTTGTTGGTTTATTCTCCTATAGGGCACCCTTAGGTCCCTCCATAGTTTATTTAGGCGTGTCTTAATATACTTTATAACATTAGAGTTACGTTTATTTTGCGCCCTTTACATTGCAGCGGCTTTAATATATAGTTATAGGGGGGGGATATTGGCTTCCTTCTCTAGTAGTGCTGTGGCCGTTCGCTTGTACCCGCCTATTATACTCTAAAGGTAGGCTATTTAGACCTTTTAGAGTAGTTTAAGGAGCAATTTAGGGGGGCCTTTTTTAGTTTCTCTAATGGCCCAAACACTGGATCTATACGTTATGGTTAGCCGGACAACTGCTATATATAATAGGCGTAACCTCTAGAAGTATAGGCCCTATATAGAATTAACAATCCTAGATAATACGATGTACTGTGCTTAGCCCTTATAGGCCGCTTACGCCGTATATGCGCTCTACTAGAGCTTGCTATCTACCCATACTCCTAATACCCTTAGGCCCTAAACTGGTTAACCCCCAAAGCCTTAAATATAGATTATATGCTAGAGATCTACAGATTGGTTGCATTTTCTTATAAAGTGGATTAGCTGGTATTTCTCTAGTAAGAATTAGACTCTATATTATCTTGCTTATTTTATATAGGTATTATAGGCTTTCTCTAGTGTTCTGCAATTCTCTGCGGCTGTTGGCCCGTATATAATTAGGTTTATATTATTAACAAAGCCTATCCCCTAGGTCGCCCCTTCCTTAAAGGAGTCAAGCAGGTTACTTATAAAGAAGAGGAAGAGTATAGGCGAGAGGGGTAATCCTTATGGTATTCCTATTATAACTGTAATGGGGGGGCTCTGGTATCCGCTAAAGACCAGTAATGTTTCTTTCTGGCCTATAAACCCTTAGACAAATTGTATAATCTATTTTAAGAAGCCCTTTGCCCTAAGGATATATAGGAGACGCTTATAGGGCATATTGTTGTAGGCGCCACTAATATCTAGGCTAAGTATTAATACTATAAAGTCCCTTCGCATCGCCCATGTAGATTTAATGGTAGCAGTGAGTAGCGTAAGTGCTAATAGTGTTAAGCGGTTCTTTCTTGCCCCTATTTGGCTTTATGGTAGTAGGGCGTGTTCCTTAGCCATATCTACTATATAGTCTGCTATTACCCTTTCTAAGATCTTGCTAAGGGTGTTTTCTAAGGCAATAGGGCAGTAGCTTTTTGGGACTAAGTAATCTACTTTACCTTCTTTTTATAGAATAACCGTCATTATGGATCTTCCAAGTTATAGGTAGTAGCCTATGGCAAAGCATACTCTAGCTACATCTGCAAGCTAGGGTGCTATAAGTGGTCTACGGGTCTTTAAGGCCTTATTTAGAATCCTATCTGGTCCTAGTACTATATTATTTAAAAGGCGGCTAATAGTTCTGGCTATTTCCTCTATTGTTATATCGCTGTTAACCTATAGGCGAGTTACTAGTGTTTTACCTATAATATTACTAAGGTCTACTAGAGCTGGTTAGGGGAAGAACCTTTTTATAAGGATCTTTGCCTTCTTATTATTATTGTTAGTGGCCTATAATTCCCCTGCTCTTTATAGGGGTAGTAGGTGTAGGTCTTCTACTAGGCGCCCTACCTTTTTTTTTTACCTATTTCGCCATAGCCTAAAGGCCTTTATTATGGGGGAGGCTCGGGTTAAAAGTGTACTTATTTATAAACCGTCTCCAGTTATTCCTTACTTCTTTTTTTAGGGTATTCTTTAACTGGTTTCTTGTATCTTTGTATTATCTCTCATCTTTAGGGTTATGGCTGCTTGTATATTTCCTTCTTACTTATCGTTAGCTGGTGACGAGAACCGCGCATTATACGGACTATACGTGTCGCGCATAGGGGCCTAGTTATAAGACTGGGTAGTGCTCTTCTAGCCTATTTTTAATTGCTGTCTGGATCCTTTCTAGTCTATAGTTAATTTCCTTAGGGGTGGCTAATAAGCCTCACTTATTTGGTATTAGGTGGATTTCTTCTAGGTCTTAAAGTTGTTATTTAACTATATTAAGGAAATTGTCTGTCTTAAGCTTCCTTATTACATATCTTTTGCTATTTGGTTGTGCTTTAATGTCTAGATCTAGCTATATCTAGATAGGGATGTGGTCTAAAGCGAGTGCCTATTCTTCTTTAGGGTTGCACCTTTTAAGTCTCTAGTACAGGCCTTTGTCTATAAATATAAGGTTAATTATACTTCTGGCAGTGCCTCATTGCCATATAGTTGCTCCTAGGGGGGTGGCTAGCTTAAGGCCCCAGATGTCTATAGCTCTTAGTAAGCACTCTACCTATTATTTAGCAGCAATATGGATACCCCCCTACTACGGGTAGTAGAGGTTTATATCTCCTAGTAAAATAAACTCTGTGCCTTTAGTTTCTAGTAAGCTTATTACTAATATAATATTCTCTGTTTGCAGGACCCCTTCGACCCTAGGGTTATATATATTAATAATTTGTACTAGTCCCCTATATATCTGGATTATTATAACTGTAATATCTAGGTTGACTGCCTGCTATAACTATAAGGATAGGCTGATAGCCTTACTGATTATAAAGCACACGTGTATAGCTGCTTTTGGTTCATATAGGAGCTGGAATCCTTAGGGGCAGTATATTAATTATATGTAGGTATTGTAGTACGGTTCTTATATAGTAAGAATATAGTATTTTTCTGGGTCTAGACTGTCTAATAGGGGCCTTGCAAGATGGTGGTTTATATTACCGCAGTTATATTATATAATGGATAGGTAGCGGACCCCTAGTAAGGGTTCTTTATTTTTCCTTTATTCCTTACTTCTTCTGTTTCTACTTTCTCTAGGATATTTAGAACTTCTGTCTCTTATATCTACACCTTAGTCCCTACTTATTTTGTATAGAGCTTTCCGTTCCCGTGTCTTATATTCCTATTAACGCTTCTATATTTAAATCTGTTATTGTCTCCAGTTCTTCCCTTGTTCTTACTAGTTGGCTATATGCCCTTTATAAGTTGGCTGCAAATGTTATATTTACCACGTTAAGTCTAATTCTTAATTATCCTGGTCTTAAGCTTGCTGTGGCTGTTTATAAGGGTCTACCTACAGGGCGTTCTTTCCCTTGTGTCCCCTATAACCCTTATGTCCCTGTTCGGTCTGGTAATGTCGCGCGGCGTTACTTCTGGCCCGTTAAGGCTTGGGATAGCTGGCCTAGCCCCCTAGTATTAAAGGTAGGAAATGCTGGAAAGGCACCTACGTCCCACTAGCTTATCGCCTGTTATTTCCATTTATATAACCTAGCGTGTAGTTATTCCCGCAGCTATTAAGCCCTTGCCTTCCATCTCCTGTATTTAATGCAGTCTTCTCTCTCCCACGCCTTATATATACTTCGGTGGCAGTTTGCGCATTTTGTTTAGTCTTAATTTAAGTAGTGTCTTATATTATAGGGGCCTGCACAGTGGCCGTAGCACACCTGTGCTGTGTATATAGATTAGGTATGTCCCTATTATACGCAGCAATAGCATTATTCTAGGCGTAGTCTATAGTTATAGAGCCTTGTGTTATATATAAGGCTATTTATAATTATTCCTTTTTAGATAAGGAGTTTTTGTATTCCTAGTGTATATATGCTGACGATAAGGGAGCCATGCGTTTATCCAGCGTCTCCCTAGCAAGTCTCTGGCAACCCTTATATCCTCTTATTATTCTCGTTATATGCTTGGTTTGCATTTTCCTAACGAAGCTATTAGATTCGGGTGATCTTGAGTCCTAGTATAAGGCGTTCCGTTTGTCTTACTATCTCTTATATAATTGCTGTGTTGTCCGCCTGGCGTCCCTTTTCTACCCTAAGGCTTATAGGAACTGCTGGGACTTCGACTAGGTAATCCTCGCGGAGTACTTTTATACTAATGCGTTCTCCTAGCCTATCCCCTGCCCTTACAGCTTATTCCTTTGCCTATTAATCCTTTAGGGTGACTCTAATATCTCCGCTCCTAAGGTGTCGGACTATAACAGCGTTATAGACCTCTTTGCGAATCTCTATAAGGACTTCTGTTTCTGATTGTCCCCTAAGCCCCTCTACTTTTTCTGTGTTTGGTCGTATTGTGATTGTGTGCCCGGTTGTTGTCTTAAGGGGGGTGGGTTCCCTGTGCTGTGGAAGCGCAGCTACGGCGGCCCAGGTGCGGTTCGCCGGTGATGGGGGGTTTTGTTTGTTTTCAATTTTGCTTAGCCATTGGAGGACTCCGCACTAATTAACAGCCTTACTAAATCTCTAAGCCCTAAACTAAAAACCTCCCTAATTAGTATAGACCTACTAGGAGCCTTTAATGCCTACGTAAATATTATTAATAAATGGTACAATAATATACTACGCCTAATACCGAAGTCCGCTCCTTAATACAATATAATAACCCCATAAATGTCCACTAAGTTATTATCCTAGCCTAAGCACCCTAATGCTATAGATATTAACACCGGGACCCTAAGATATGCCCTACTAGGGTCCTCTAAATAAGAATAATGCACTAAACTAAGCCTCTACTTTAAATATAGAAGTAGCTCCCACCTCTCTAACTACTGCTCCGCCCCCTTCTAAAAAGATCTATAAATAGTTAACGCTAGCAGCCGTTTACCGTACTGATCTTCTAGCCACTAGCCCTAATCTTTATTTAACTCCAACTCTATATCTAGTAAGTACCACTTATAAGGACGAAGTTATAACTAATGTTCCATAGGAACCCCTTCCCGCTTACTACTAAAAGGTATATCTTAAAGTTAAGTTGCTCTCTGGGATAGCTATATTATAGGATCTTGTTAAATATATTAGATATTACAAAACCTAACTTTTAGGATTATAGTATAACCATTAACTACCGTCTTTAGTAGAAAGGTTAATAGGCTAATACTTAAGTCCTAATTAATACAGGAGCTAGCGGTATAGGATTTATTAATAAGATCTTTATATAAGATAATAGGTTTACCCTAATACCCCTTAACCAGCATATTAATATATTTAGATTTAATGGTAAACGCACTATCTTGGGCCGTATTACTTATATAGCGGCCCTAAGACTCTAATATCTAAACCATAAAGAATTAATTAAGCTCTTTATAACTTTCCTAGGTTACCTAGTAATTCTTAAATAACCCTAGATAAAGCTATATAAGGTAACCATTAATTAGGACAACCTTAAGCTTCTATTTACCGCCCCCTATTGCAAGTAAATGTGCCTTATAACTTACTACTCAGACCCTAAACTAAAATCTAAAAAATCCACTAGAATCTACTAGTCTAAAATTTCTACTAACATCCACTCTATACCTAAAAAGTCTACCTAATTCCACTAAATTCCACTAATATAAGAATTCTACTAACGTCCACTAAGAACCTAGAAATTATACTAAACTATATAAACTAACTCTAACTACCGCACCCCGAACTAAGCAGAAGCTTAAGCTTAATATATAAAGGTACTAGAAGAACTGGTATTTTACTATAAAAATGATACTTAAAGAACCCAAATCTAAATCTAATACTAACTCCGTACCTAATATTAAACCTAAAACTATATAAGAAACTAAGGATAACCTAAGCTTGCTTAACACCTTAGATATCTATATAATTAGAGATACCCTATTAGTACGACTCGCCAGGAAACCTAAATATATAATCCTTGCCGTTATAATAGCCGATATTAAAAAGGCCCTAGCACTAAAAAAGCATACTAACCCCACTATAAAAGTACTAGTATGCCACTATAAGCACCTAGAGGTATTTTTATAAAAGGAAGCTAATAAGTTAGCGGAATACTAACCATATAACTATAAGATTATACTTAAAGAAGGAAAATAGCTAGGATTTAAACCCCTATATAGAATGTCCCAGAACAAACTTAAAGTACTATAAAAGTACTTAGACGAGCACCTAAGTAAAGAATTTATTAAAGTAAGCTCTTTACCTATAGCTGCACCTATAATCTTTATTAAGAAACCTAGCGGCGGTCTGCGCTTCTATATAGACTACTAAGCTCTTAACGCTATTACTATTAAGAATTAGTACCTACTCCTGTTAGTTTAAGAGATACTAAACTAATTAAGTAAGGCTCGCTATTATATAAAACTTGACCTTATCCACGTATTTAACCGCCTCTGTATTATAAAGGGAGATAAATGGCTTACTACATTCCATACTAGATCTGGACTATTTAAATACATAGTGACGCTATTTGGCCTTATAAATGCCCCAAGTTTGTTTTAATACTTTATAAATAACACCCTATAACCTTATTTGGACATTTTCTATACTGCTTATATTGACGACATCCTAGTATATAGTAATAACCTAACTAAACACAAGAAATATGTTAACCTTATCTTAGAAGCCCTATATAGAGCTAGCTTATAATTAGATATAAATAAGTGCAAATTCTATAAAATAGAAGTCCTATATCTTGAACTTATTATTTCTATAAACGGCATATAAATAAACCTAAAGAAGATTAAAGTAATTATAAACTAGTAAGAACCTAAGAACTTTAAAGATATAAGAGCCTTTATAGAATTTACTAACTTCTACTAATAATTTATTAATAACTTCTCCGCCCTAATCTCACCCCTTATAGCTGTCACGATGACGAAGTATCACATGCGAACACTAGATGAACAAGCATCAGATTCGTGGAATTGATAGCTACGTACGGCTGTCGTGGAGACTCAAGAGGATTGCTGGAGAGTTCGATAGGAATGCAACTACGGCTGAATCTTTACCTTAGCAGGCTCAGACGTAATTCTATTGGTGCGGATTTTCAATCGGTCCGCAAGCTGACTAACTACGTTTGTGCGAAACCACCAGAATCACGTCTAAGCCACATTCACGACGGTTCTTACGCGCTCCAACAATATCCGCGTTGCGGATATTGCGGATATTGAAATAACTCAACACTAATATTTTATATTATTTCCCAAAGTTTATCAATTATACAACAGAACCTAGGCTTTTAGAATATATCATTTTTATTACTAAGGTATTTTTAGGTCTTGTGATTATTTTTTATTAAAAAAAAACGCGTTATTAGGAATCCCAAAACTATATATAACCTTATTAAACGCTAGCTAATATATATAAAACCCATATAGATCCATAATAGCCACCCTAAAGAACCAATTATAGCCTGGCGGATATATAGCATCTGTATTGTAGTATATAGCACCTACTAGCACCTACTAAAACCTTATTACGCGCCAACCACCAAGTTACGGACATCTAAGTAAATCTACTATATACCGCCACCGAAACCCGCTAGGCGGAGAGGGAAGAAGTCAAATAAGGTGCTAGAACAGCCGCGGCCGCATTAGGTGTTAGATAATCGGACTCAAAGGGGTTATAGAACAGACTAGGAGCAATGGCTATAGAACCTTCAAAATCAGCTTCTTATACTTTGCGGAGAGAGTAAGGCCCGGCAGCTAAGCAAGGTTAATAAGGCTATTGCTTTTTTATATCCGTATTATAGACGTACGGAGCAACTTAAAGCCCTTAGGTGGCTGCTGTTTAAGAAAAAAGATATAATACTTATTATAAAAACCTTATTTGGCAAGAGTATAATAATATAAGCAATGCTATATCTTCTTTGGGCGTCAGTAGTAATTATTATCTTGCCACTTAATGCAATTGGTGCGGAGTAGAAGGTAAAGATTAAGGAGCTTCCTGGAATAAGGCTGGTTTATATATACGCCAAGACAATATCCGCACGTCTTTTATGGGAAATCCGCATTAGAGTATACACCCATATATTAATATCGCCAGAGCTATTGGTTGGCAAAAGGTTCTATAAGACTCTTACCAACCCTACCTTTCGTGCGTATGTTAGCTTGGTAGTGATTAATAAGGTGCACCTTATAGCTAATTAGAGGGGTTCGTTCCGGAATTCGTATACACAGCTATAAAAAGTGCGGTTGTTATTAGGGCGGAAGCCTTAGTTTACTTATACTGTAACGCTTAATAATATAATATTTAAGATTGTTTAAGAGTTAGCGGGCTTTTAAAATAATATTAATATAGTGCAAATATTAATTAACTAGCCAGATCTATTAATTATTAAAGAATACGTTAAGCGAGGAAATAAGAAGTCCTTTAAGAGCTTATACTTTGTTATAGACCGCGTATATACCGCTATATCCGCTAAGCAGAGAATCCAATATACGCCAACTCCCCACCAGATCCTAAAGACAATTGTCTTTCTTAATTTAAAGGACCTAATATTACTAGGCAGGGACTTAATTTATTTATGGTACCAGGAAGCGCAGGCTAGAAGAGCTGTTTAGCTTTATTATACATTATTAGCTATTACGGATAAAGACAGACTATATAAGAAGTTTAGAAAGCCTAATTTAGAAATCTATATTCTACTCTCCTCTAACGCGCTTACCTATGGCGTTAATATTTCTGATATTAACTGTATTGCGCAGTATTGCATACACAAAGACAAGTCCGTCAATATGCTATAGTAATAACTTAGATATAGTGCTCGTGGTAGTGGTTAAATAGGTATAGCAATATTTCTAATTAAGGATTGGTATAAAGGTCCACGTAAGGATATTACTAGGCCGGCCAAAAATCGCGGTTATACTAGTAGAGCCTTCCGATCTCAACTAAGTTAACTTAGCCGCGAATATCGTGTCAAGCGATAGGTGCTACAAGAGGATAGGGCTGCTAATTTTGCTAGCGATATATCTTTAAGAGTGTCTGTATATAGCGATACTGATTCTAATCCGTCTGTATCTAATATAGGGCGAGAGCTTAGTCTGGGTGGAATATCTATAGTTCTACCTACGGATATTCTACCAAAGAAGCTAGCGTGGCGCCCAAAGACTAAAGCTAAGAAAAGAGCAGCTCTCTCCCATTATATATATGCTCTTGTAAATAAAGAAAAGGGCTGCTTATAAAAGATTATATTAGAGAACTATAAGGAACAGTCTCCGTCCACTAGTAGCTAGGGTTATTGCTCTAACTATAATTCTACTTTACAGGCTTTTAAAGAGTTTAATATCTATAAGCCGCATATAAAGGGGATTCTAAGGAAGATGCAATAAAAGGCCTTTACTATAAGCATAAAAAACCGGTTCTGTAACTAGATGGAGAAGAAATATTAGCACACTATTTAGAATCTGACCTCGAGCTACGTTATATCTAATAAGTAAATTACCGCTCTCTGCAGCTGCGCCTGGTATATAACCAGCTATAAGGCACTTAAGAAAAACCTACCTAATTAGAATTATAATTAGCTTAGTAATAATCTAGATAAGTTTATTGCCTTTATTTAAGAGGAGGTAGAAAAGGCAAATTAGGCAGAGATCTAGCTATTAGCATTAGCAAGCAAATTAAAAGATAGTATAGAGCGGATATTACCATGGTCTATAGTAGTAGGGAGGTATATAGTATTAGCAGCTTAAAGCCCGTAAATATAAGTAGCTTAGCTACCTTAATTGATATCCGCCGAATATCCGCATATAGGGCTGCCGACACTATTACCTTCTTAGCCTATATCTAGCAGGAACGCGCAGCTAGCTAGCCTAAACTCTAGCTAGCAGAATACCTCTAGGCTAAGTACACCAAAATCCTATAACGGATATTAGTCCTAGCAGCGCGATGGTTAGGTCCAGTTTTTAATATAGGGTAGATATCTAGGATCTTAAAGTTAGGCCGGGTATTAATAGCCCTAGGGCAATAATTAGCGTCAGTTGTTATCTGGTATTAAGTATCGGCCCCTTAGATATTAGGGTCTATACTATAATAATAGATCTTAACCCCCTACAGCTCTAGGATATCTAAGTCTATACTATAGCATTAGAAACCAGTCTCTAGGGCAGGCTAGGTATTATAGCTTATAAGGCAGCTCCGCATCTTAACCCTTAGAACAATCTGGATAACAGAGCTTACAGCACAGCATTAGGTCTTAGCCTTTAGAGCAATCTAGATATTAGAGCTTATAGTAAAGCATTAAATCTAAATTTTTAGGGTAGTCTGAGTATTAGAGCTTACAGTGTAATACTAAGTCTTAACTTTTAGATAAGTCTGAGGTTTAATATTCGCAATATAGCACCAGATCTCTAATTACGAAAAATTCCAAAGTTTAAGGTCCGTAGCGTAGCACCAGTTCCCAGGTAGTAGGAAATCTAAAAATTTAGAATTTACAACGCAGTATTAGATCTCCGCTCCTAGAAAATCCTAAGGCTTAGGATTTAAGTTATAATACTAGATCTCCGCTCCTAGGAAACTCTAAGGCTTAGGGTTTGCAGGCTAATGCTTAATCTCCGCCATCTAAATTAGGCGCAGTTTAGAATTCGCGTGCTAATGCTTAATCCCTACCTTCTAAATTGGGTGCGGCTTAGAAATTGTAGTCTAATATTTAATCTCCGCTCTCTAAACTAAGCGCAGCTTAGAACCTGCAGCCTAGTGCTTAATCTCTGCCCTCGGTTTTGGATATGACGCAGCTTTAGCAGGTTAGTATTTAATATTCCTTAGCATTCCACTTATTCGTTAACTTAACTAAGACTTAGGTAGAGCTCTAATTAATATTTAGGTGTTAAGTGTCGATCTCCGCATATATATTTAAATAGTCCATTAGATTCTTATTTAGAAAGACACTAAGGTTTATACCTAAAGCTCCTAAAACCCGTAGAACCTATATTATATTAGCTATTTAGTTTAAGTATCTTATAATCCTCTTAACTAGATATTATCTATTCTTCTTAGGCTACTATACCTTAAGCCTCTTAGCCAATATCAGATCCGCCTCACAGTAAGAGAAAACAAAAGGACGTGTCTGCGCACTTTAAAAGTAAGAAATCCGCTTACCAAGTAGACCTAATATCCGCTTATAACCCTTCTCCAGCACCTTAATTAAGCGGTAATTTTATATTAATGTCACTTTGTAAGTCAACTAGACGGCGCCCACTTACTTTAATTAGTAGTAACTTAACTATAAAGGATTTACGCGTTACAAATAAGCGTGTACAAGGTAGTTAATATTTACTTAGGTAAGTTACTATAATAGTAATTATTTATTAGTAAGCTAATTTAATAAAATCTACAGCGCAAATATTTACCTTTAATTAACCTCCGCACCTTTTACCTTACAGCATCGTACCGCAAACTTTATTATTGTTGTTTTATATACTATCCATTAGTATACTACTATCTATAATACCTTCTTTTATATCTCTAAATACGTCCGACAGCTATTTAGTTAAGGAACTTAATACACGCGACGTTAACGATAAAATAATTAAGGACGCTTTTAAGGACGCTCTTTCTTTTACTAATCCTTTAGAATCTCTACTTAGAGAGTAAGCTTTCTAATACTAAATTATGCCTACAGCTAATATAATTTTAGGAAATACGTACTAAAGCACTCTTTATTAGATCTAGTAGAACACCATAATAAAGTTATTGCAAAATCCGCTAGAAATCTACTTACCTCTTTACTGCCTACCTCTTTGCCGCCTACTTTACCGCTTGCCTCTTTGCCGCCTGCCTTTAAGCTGCTTGTTTCTTTGTCGCCTACTACTTTTAAGAAGTTTAGTCCTTATTATACTTCTATTTCTCTTAAGAGGCAGGCTAATAGAATTGCTGCGCAAAATATTTAGTATAAAATAGCCTTTAAATTATATGTGTTAACTATACTCTTTTAGTGTCTTATCTACTAATTTACCTCTTATAGTAACCCAACAGAAATGTTAGAGATTTTAGATAATAATAAAGAGAATAGTCTTAATAACGCTAACTCTTCTAAAAGCCTTTCTCCATTCTCTTACAATATCCGCAGCCCTTGTAAGCTTAGCAGTATGCAGACGTCCTAAGCTATAACGTTAGATATTGACACGAACAAGCGCCTTTCTATTTAAGTGCTGTTAGTAAATAAATGGTATACCCCAAAAGCTAGTGCTTGGGAGAATATAAAGGAAGCTTGCCAGTGGATATATACCTACGTTTAGAATATTAAGGGTAGCTCTAGTATACTACGCGATCCGCTATGCGCTCTATACGTTAAGCAAGACTATAAATGTCGCGTTTATAAGCAGAACTCTAGGCCATATTTTAGAGGTGCGTGCTTAAGATGTCGCTTAAGTGGTAGGTTATGCGAAAAGGTATATGCTAATAGTATACTATTATTTTATTAGCTAACACGTATATAGAATAGTTTGCTAAGACTAAAGCCAGTTATACCTTAGCGTAAAAAACATGCGCAATTAGCTTCTACTAGTAGTCCAGCTGGAACGCCTACTAAGAAGGTATAATATCCGCATCTTAATAATACAGATATTGCTAATATCCGCATAGCTTTATACCCGCACTATCCCCCTTCCGGAGACCTTCCCTTCCCCTAAGACTCTTACTTGCAGTGATATACGCAGCTATAGAGGCACCTGTTCTGCTGCCGCTCCTTTAACTCTTTTACTAATTCCTAGTACGCCTAGTGCTGCTTCTAGTACTACTACTACTCTTGCTAGCACGGAAAATGTTGGGGTATATTTAGCAATTGCTATTTCTGCACGCGTTAATATAGTTTGTAAATAAGTAACTAAAATAGCAAAAAATATTTGGGTTATAGATCGCCGGTTAAGTGAGCTTAAAGATTCTCTAAGTAAGATAAAGAATAAGCTTGCGTTTATAAGGCATGGTATTATAGCACTTATACATAATACTGGGTTGCTAGATATAGAATTTAAGTAGATACCGGTTAGCTGTTGCTATAGGTTAGCTATTGCTACGGGTTAACTATTATTACGGGTTTAGAGTAATAAAATAGTAGCTTTTACCTCTCTACTACTATATATGTAGGAATTAAGTCTCTACCTTATATTTAATAGATATAATTAATATTATAATATCCGCATAAGCTAAGATAAAGATATTTATATATCTACACCATTAATAATTACTAAGGTGAGTTACTATAGTAGTAATTATTCGTTAGTGAGCTAATTTAATAAAATTGTTAGTGTAGATATTTACCTTTAATTAACCTCCGTATCTCTTCTTCCTCTACTAACCTTCTACCTCATAGCACCGCACTGTAAACTTTATCATTGTTATTTTATTTACTGTCCCTTAGCATTCTACTGTCTATAATGCCTTTATTTACACCTATAAACGATGTTGATGCGAATAACAGCAGCTAGGCAGTTAAGGAACTCGATATACGCGGAATAAACAAGGATGCTATTAAGCACGCTATAGCTGCTCTTACTAAGCCTTTAGACTCTGTTTCTAAAGAGTAAGCTTTCTAATACTAAATTATACCTATAGCTAATGTGATTTTAGAAAATATATACTAAAGCACTCTTTATAGAATTTAGTAGATAATAAAAATATAGATAGAGCAAAATCCGCTAAAAATCCGCGCACCTTTTTGTTGCCTGCATCTTTGCCATGGACCACTTTGCCGTTAGTTTCTTTGCTGTCCGCTTCTTTGCCGTCTGCCTTTTTACTACCACCACCTAATGCTTCTAAAAGGAGGCTTAATAAGGCTCATTTATCTTCTTTTCTTAGAAAGTAGGCTGAAAAGGCTGCTAATACGAATCTAAAGGCCAAGATAGCCATTAAATCGTATATATTAGTTATACTGTTTTAATATCTTATCTACTAATTTACCTCTTATAGTAACCTAAATATTTATAAGGTTTCTTCAGATAGCGAATCTTTAGACAGCGACAAAGATAAAGATCTTAATAACGCCGACTCTTACAATCTCCGCAGCCCTTACAATCTCCGCAGCCCTCGCAATCTCCGCAGCCCTTGCAATCTCCGCAGTACTATGAACATAAACGAGCGCCTTCCTATCTAAGTGCCGTTAGCGAATAAATGGTACACTCCAAAAGCTAGTGTTTGGGAGAATATAAAGGAAAGTTGCTAGCGGATATTAACACACGTCTAGAATATTAAAGGTAGCTTTAGTGAGCTGCGCAATCCGCTATATACTCTATATAAGAAGCATAGCCACGAATGTCGCGTTTACAAGAAGAACTCCGGGCCTTATTTTAGGGGTGCGTACTTAAGATATCGTGTGGGCGGCAGGTTATACGGAAAGGTATATACTAATAGTATACTATTATTCTGTCAGCTAATACGCGTATAGAAAAGTTTACTAAATCTAAAGCTGGTTATACCTTAGAGCAGAAAATATGCGAAATTAGCTTCTACTAGTAATCCAGCTGAAACGCCTACTAAGAAGGTATAGTATCTATATATTAATAATACGGATATTGCTGATATCCGCATAGCTCTATTCTCGCACCATCCCCGCCCGCGCCACCACGCCTCCCCCTACCAAGACCTCCCCCCCTATTAAGACTCCCACTCGCAGCAGTACGCACGGCCGTAGAGGCACCCGCTCTACCGCTGCTCCTTTAACTCTTTTGCTAATTACTAGCACGCTAGGTGCTGCTATTGCTGCTACCGCTTCTGCTAGCATTGGGTCTATTAGGGTATATTTAGCAATTACTATTTCTACGCGCATTAATATAGTTTATAAACGGGTAACTAATATAGCAAAAAATGTTTAAGCCATAGACCACCGGTTAAATAAGTTTAGAGATTCTCTAAGTAAAATAAAGAATAAGCTTGCGTTCCTAAGGCGTGGTATTATTATACTTATATATAATACTGGGCTACCAGATATTAAATAAGTAGATATAAGTTAGCTGTTGCTACAGGTTAGCTATTATTACGGGTTTATAATAATAAAATAGTAGCTCTTACCTTTTTGCTACTATATATGTAGGAATTAAGTCTCCGCCTTACACTTAATAGATATACTTAATTAATATTATAATATCTGTATAAGCCAAGGTAAAGATATCCGCATAAGCTAAGATAAAGATATTTATATATCCGCACCATAAAACAGCTAACTGCTACGTTATATACTACATATCAAGAAGATTATACGCCGGCTAGAGTTAATATTAATAAAAAGAACTCGCTTAATATATTAAGACAGAAACGTACTATAAGCCTAAGTATTTAAAAGTCCTCTAGCATATTATCTATAGCCTCATTAAATCCGTCTTTATAAGGGTTGTACAGTAAACCACTAATATAAGACATCTGTATATTAAAATTAGTAATACTGCCCTGTAAGAGCCGCTCTAATCTAAGTTAAAGAATAGCAGGTGCCTTAAACCTAACGTCCTGCACACGCTGACGCATAATTAAGTCCTTAGTAATTATATCCGTAAGGGACTGGATATTAACTATAGGAGACTTAATTATATAATTAAATATCATCCGCTTACTAAATACGTTCTTAAACTTAGTATAAAGAGGTCCAGTATAGCTTATAGTAAGAATACTCTACCTAAATAGAGAGTCTACTCCAAAGGTTAAGTTTCCGCGTGATTAGAGTAACTCCTTTAGCTAAAGATTTAGTAGTTTATTAAGTTAATTAGCTTTAAAAAAGCTATTTAGCTCTCTACAATTATTAATTAGCCTGTTCGCCAGTACGGCCTACTAAAGTACTAGATTATACGCCTCCGTTATAATTAACCTCTAGAAGTACATTATTTTAGATATATAGTTATTGCTCCTTAATCCAGTAAAGTAAAGGCAAAGGTAGGCAATTGCACGCTTTAAAAGGCCGATATCCGCATGCTTAATAGCGTATTTTAACACCTTATATATTTCAACTACCTGTAGATACCAAATATAATTAAAAAACTCTATATTAATAATCTAAGCAGGCCGGCTTATAGTAGCGTAGCTAGGTTCTATAAGCAATTAATCTATAATCCAAGAACCTCCGCAGGCGGAGGTCTGTGGAGGAACTAATTTATTAGCCTTGCGGCCGACTTTAGAGCTGAAACCCACTACGCGGATATCCTTAATATGCTATAGAAACTGCTTAGGCGTTAAGAATCTAATATATCTTTCAACTACGCCTTCTTTATAGATGTTAAGCCTATCGCAGATATATGTTAAGGAAAGCGCAATAATACGCGTATTAAAACTATACAGTACTAGCTCTTTAAGATAGTAAAAGGGAGGGCGCTCTATAGGAATATTTCATTGCCCAAGGTAATTCATATAAGTATAGAGCATAGAGTACTGCTGCGCATATTACTTACCACCAAAGAAAGTCCTTATAATTGTATATAGGAAGTTCAACCGGAGGTGCCAAAGACCTAGAACAGGTAGTACCCAACAGTAGCTATTATATAAGAGCGCAGCCTCCGCCCGCTCCCGCTTATAGGTGTGGATAAGCTTTACAGTTTTCTGGTTACTATATGCTAGATATAATCGGTCCTAAAAATCATTATCGCGATTAAGCTATAGTTGCTCCAGGAAGATTATCTTAAATACGCAGTAGTTGCCATTTATAGAAGCCTCGCTCTCTATAATAGGGCCCAGGTTTACATACGTTATCTTTATAGATAGCAGAATATTAATCTCTAGTATACGCGGATATTCAAGCTCAGTATTAGATTTGAAAATACCATTTATAGTAGTTAGATACGTACTTTAGAGAGCATCTACAATTATAAAAATAGATATCCGATTTTAAATACTATTATATATATTACCTGGCGCCTTGGCAATATCCTTAATCCAAAGCTACACCCGGTCATACAGCATACTTTAAAGAAGGCCACTAGGGGGAATATAAGATCCGCGGATAAGCTTTTTAGTAGTATAGGAATGGAAAATACTAATATCTCCAATTAACTAATATTACATTCGCTTAAGGTAGTTAAAATTATTATATATAACATAGATATTATTAAGAGCGGACATTAATTGGAGGTAAGTCTTTAATAACATTAGTACCAGTATATCTGCCGCTAGTATTATAACCTTCCTTAGAGTGTTTAGCTAATTCCATCTTTTAGTAGTTAAGCGCTATATATCCGTTAATAAGCCCTAGTCTATAAAGCAGTAATAGAACCTAACGCTTTATACCTATACCTTAAAGATAAAGACTAAGAAGCTAAGTAAAATAGTTAGCGGAGCTTTAAGCGCGGCCCAATAAAAGGATGGATATAAGAAGAATAACCCGCCCTAGGTACAGATTTCGCGATTAATTAGTTCTTAATTATGCCAATAATCCTTCTATTAGTTAGTAAAGTAGAGGGGCATATTAGCTAATTGCCTTATAGCCCTATAAGAGTTAAATATCTTTAAACTCTAGATCTGACTTCTATAGGCTAAAGATAACCGTCTTCTGCTAAAGATTATAAAGCTCTTTATAAAGGATATTTATAATTATACTAATTAGTTCCAAATGGATATCCGCAATCTCTATAATCGTATTATAGATTTCTTCGTCCTCTAGAAGGGTAGCAATAAGCGCCTTTACCTTCTTCTTTTTTGCCTTCTTTTTTTGTGCCTTATTACCTCTTACGCCTTGTCTTTTATTAATATTAAGCTGTACCTATACCAAAGAAAGGTTACTAAAGGACTATCGCCACTCCTATAAATGTTCTAAAATAACTCTAACCTTCTCTTTCTTTAATATCCGCTTAGCGGATGCTCTAGTTGGTGTTTAAATAGGCGTCCGCCGGTTAACTAATGTTATGTTTATAGTGGGGGTGGGCAATTTAATTATTAATATATTACCCATTTAGCGGCGCTTTCTGCTTAACATCGCGGGGGCTAATGGGGTAGATATATTTATTAATTATAAAGCTGCTTCTACGAATCAATTTAACGGTATTTCTGAGATAATAGCTGTTGTGGGGGTGTAGATTAATTTCGTTAAAAAAGGTAACTGCTCTATATACAAAACAAGTCGGATCGCCTAAGAAACCTTGTAAAAGTCTCTTAGACCATAGAATCAACTTTTTAACAAAAAAGGTTAGCGATATCCGCTTGCGGATATACGTATATCCGCTAATTAATTCTATAGTCTGAGCTTGCTGAGGTAAGCTAAATCTATATAGGGGCAATTAGGGCGGATAAACTATCTACCGAGCGATATCAAACAAGGAAAGGAAAGCTACGCGTCTAGCGTAGCGCGTGTCGCGGGCAGTCCTGTAACAATAGCTCTAACCTAAAAGGATGAAACCTTTATCTTTAATAAAGAATATAAGAAGGCCTTTGCCTATCTAAAAGTTATATTTACTACCGTACCTATACTCTAACACTTTAACCTAAACTAAAAGAGTATTATAGAAGCCGACTTATCTAACTACGTTACTAGAGGCATTCTATCTTAATATAATAAGGAAGGAGTACTATACCCTATAGTATACTTCTTAAAATAACTAAGCCCAGCTAAATATAACTACGAGATCTACGATAAGGAATTATTAGCTATTATTAGATATTTTAAACAATAGCGACCCAAACTAGAAGGCGCTGGATTTCTAATTAAGGTCCTATAAGGCTATTGCCTAGGTGTACGGTAGGGAGCAGGCAAGCCAAGCATGAGTCACAAGGAGAGTCGATAGAAGAGGACGATATGGTAAAGAGTAGGTATGGTAATACCTCGTACGGAGACGAACCGATAAGGAGGGAAGGGCTGTAAGCCCAAGGGAGCTTATAAGGAGGTGCCAAGGGCTAGCCAAAGGCTAGCCTTGGCAGCCGCCAAAAGATCCCTTACAGGTCCTTAGCGACTATAAGAATCTATAATACTTTATAACCACGAAATAGCTAAGTTATTATTAAGCCTGCTGGTTAGAATATCTGTCTTATTTCTAATTCTTAATTACGTACCGCCTAGACGTTTAAGGTTAAAAACCTAATACCCTAACCCGACGTTTATAAGACATACTAGCACAAAAAGAAGTATATGCCTACTATAATTAAACCCTACTCTACCCTAAATTATTTAATTCCCTAGCTAAAGACCTTATAGTATACGTCCTTAAAATAGCTAATTAATTAATTAAATAGATTATAATTAATAAATACTTAAATAATAAGTTTATCTAAGAGACACTTAAGCTAATTTAAGATGGCGTTAGATACTCTAAAAATATCTCTTTAAGTAAATATAAAGCTTATGGAGACTGCTTATACTACTAGAACCGCCTAGTTATACCTAACTATAATAAACTTAAGCTTAAGCTTCTTAAATATATATACGACCTACCAGTAGCTGGCTACCTAGGCTATAGAAAAACCCTAGAACTACTTTAATAAAAATACTACTAGCTAAATATATATAATATAATATAAAGGTATGTCTCTAAATACTATACCTGCTAATAAGCTAAAGCCTTATATAAGATATATAATGGCTTTCTAAAGCCACTGCCTATTCCGGACTAAAGATAGAAGAACATCTTAATTAACTTTATTGTTAACCTCCCTATAAGTAAAGGCTGCGCGAACATTATAGTAGTTATAGACCGACTATTTAAGATAAGATACTTAATTGCCTACCCTAATATATTAATATCTACTATTGCCTAACTGTTTCTAAATTATATATAAAAACTCTATAGACTTCCCAAAACGATTATCTCTAATAGAGGTAGCCAGTTTATCTTTATATTTTGGAAAAAACTAACTACCTAACTCCATATTAAAGCACTATTATCTATAGCATACTACCTAGAAACGGATAGTTAAATAAAACGTGTAAATACTATAATAGAACAATATATTTGGATATATACGTCATATCTGCAAGACAACTGGATAGACTAGCTTATATTTACTAAGTTTACTACAAATAACTACGTCTTAGAAACCATAAAGGTCTCCCTATTTCTGGCTAACTATAGCTAACATCCGCAAATAGGTTTTAAACCCTTTAGTAATATCCCTTGCCTAGCTTATTAGGCCTTATAAGTTATAAAAGCAAATAAATTTATAAAGAAGATAGAAGAACTATAAGAGTTCCTTACTAATAAAATAATATAGGCCTAATCTATCTATAAAGCCGCAGTAAATAAGAACTAAACCCTAGCACCGGCCTATTAAATTAGTAACTTTGTCTAGCTAGATATAAGAAATCTAAATATAAAATAACCTATTAAGAAACTTAATTAAAAGAACGCCGGCCCTTATAAGGTTAAAAAAGTTATTTTTTCTTATGCCTATTAACTAAAGCTCCCTAATACAGTTAAAATCCACCCTATATTTTATACGTCAGTCCTCTATCCTGCCGCCCCTATATTAGACGCCCTGCCTAGACAGATTTAAGACCCTCCCCTACTAGTTAAAGTAGATAGTAAGGATAAGTACCTTATTAAAAGAGTTAACGACATTAAGTATAATAAATAGAAATGTAAATATATATATCTTATAAAATGGAGAGGCTTTACTAAGCCCTTATAGGAACCCGTTAACTCTATAGGACTTATATAAGCCGCAGAAGACTTTTATAAACTCTACCCAGAACTACTATAGCCCTATCTCGCAGAAGCTCAAGTTTAAAGGGGGGGTACTGTTATGGGACAACTCCGTAACACCTTATACACGTCTATCTATTTCTACCTATTTCTACTAACGCAGTAAGAAGAGACCGACTGCGAGATAATAATCCAATAGCAATTTGCTGGCAATTTATGGCAATCTAATGGCAATCTGACAGCAATCTACCGCATTCTGCTATATTTTACCAAGTCCACTAAATCCTGCCAAGTTCTGCTAGGACCGCTACTTAAATTCTATTCTACTCTATATATATGTTAACTAAGCAACCAAACTAATAATATATACCCTTTTTTCCCGTTTCCTTACCTTCTCTCCTTACGTAACGTCTTAACCTTATTATACAGTTTATATACATAGCTTAATAATATTATAATGGTGCTAGAGCGCGTCACCTGCCAAATTCTGCCATATTCTGCTATATTCTGCCACCTAGTATACTATCTGGTACTGTTTCTTACTATTGGCTCGCCTACTATTGGCTCGTCTACTGTTAGCGCCTTGGCGGCTCGCGCTACCTATTTGTTTATATAAGCCCTCGCGGCCACCTTTCCTCCTCCTTAGCTTAATATCTTTATTAGATAGCAATCCATAAGCTTTAGTTTAGAGGCATTTGTGCGAGCCGTTATATTATACTAAGCTCTCCCTACATTGCCTGGGAAGGCTTTAATAATATCCCACTCTAAAAAGAAGATCTTTGTCTGTAATGACGCGTCGACGCGTTATACTTAGATATTAAAAAACTTATACTACTATGCCTAAGAAGGCCCTGACAATATCCTACTTTATAAGCTAGATTGTACTTAACCTGTACCCCTAAAAGAACCCCTGAATTAAAACTGAATTATATAATTCTGATAATCCTTAGGAAGCCAACGATGGTACCTAAAGCGAGCTTATCTAAAAGACCTGCCTCTACCTAAGAGGAACACAAGATCTAGTTAGGATTAGAAATTAAAGACAATAAAGATGTTATAGGTGTATATAAGCAGATTCGTGCCCTTGCAGCTAATTAGAAGGTCAATTGTTTTTAAGCCCAAAGCATATAAGAGACTCTAAAGGAGGTCCTAGAAAGCCTTGCTGCCTTATAAAATAGCCTAGCCTCCCCTTTATAAAGCCTTAGTTAACCTATTTGCTTAACTAAATATAATATACCAGAAAGTACGGACACGATAACGAAGTAATTAAAGTCCGTTAAGCTCCCTAACCCCTTGCTATTATTAAATGGCATAGACCTAACCTTTAAAAACTGGAGAATTTAGGTATAAGGAAAGCTTTATGTTAACTATAACTATTTCCCCTCTAAAGAAGCTAAAATGCTCTACCTTTTTGGTTAAACTATTGGGGACGCCTAGCAACACCTCTAGGCCAAGTTTGAGGACGAGTTATCTATTTGGTTTATATCTGTTAATAAGATAATATAACGTATTTCACGGGTGAGCTGGTCAAACGGGTGAGCTAATCACTTCAAAAACACACCAAAAAAATGGAAAAATCACACTTTAATATCTTAACAACCACTTAATAATAAATTTTAATAATTTAAA
>Ga0307507_10002292_pt1 | contig 40754 bp, 4 predicted proteins | sample 7_EM_MG_FD_207223 | JGI IMG/M metagenome (GOLD analysis project Ga0307507, IMG submission 207223) | Populus trichocarpa ectomycorrhiza microbial communities from riparian zone in the Pacific Northwest, United States - 7_EM | ecosystem: Host-associated > Plants > Roots > Unclassified | place...
AAACTATATAAGATTATATAAGATTATATTAGATAATATATAATAGTTAAATATATAGTATATAACTTTACCTTAATTACATGTCAAGAAATATATAGTTACCTTTTAAAGTTGCTAAGTAGGTTAATTACGTGTTAAGAAATATATAGTTAGCTTTTAAAGTTGTCAAGTTAGTTAATTGCATGTCAAGTTAGTCAAATTGCGTGTCAAGTTGGTCAATTATATATTAAGTTGGTTGAATTATGTGTTAAGTTGGTTAATTGCATGTCAAGTTAGTCAAATTACGTGTCAAGTTGGTTAATTGCGTGTCAAGTTAGTCAAATTATGTGTTAAGTTAGTTAATTGCATATCAAGTTAGTCGAATTGCGTGTTAAGTTGGTTAATTGCGTGTTAAGTTAGTCAATTGCGTGTTAAGTTGGTTAAATTGCATGTTAATTACGCGAAACGCGAAAATCAAAGTCTACTTGAATCTCATCCTGCGAATATTTTCCCGATGCAGGTATTAGTTTAGCTACTTATCCAACAATTTATCTAGCTGCTTATTTAGCCACTCGTCTAGCTACTCCCTTAATTGCTTATTTCCATACTAACCTAGCGACTTATTTAGTAGCTTATTAACCTACTTATTAGCCTGTTCTGCTAGCTGCTTATTTAATATAAACTCTCCCAAGGAAGAGAATACTAAGGTTTTATTTAACACATTAACACCATTAGGTAGGTTATCTAAGATAGATTTCTCTGATTTAACGTATTGGTCTAGATCCTGCATTATTTTATTAATTAGAGCAAAGGTTAGACTAGGATTAGTCTAATCACCTTTAAACTCTTCTAGATTTAAGCGGTCTGCGCTAAGAGTAGGCTTATATAGAAAATTCTAGAGCAGGATATTATCTATGTCCATATTGTCAATAGGAGCGTCCATATTTTTAGGGACTATGTCTATAGCTTCAACCATAGCCACGTCTAAGCTGTAATTGTATTAGAAGTTATCTATATAAGGAGAGAGAATATTAGCTTCCTAAGATCCAGGTATTAGGTTGGGTTTGGTAAAAATAAGATCTTTAGGGTTTGCTATTAAGGGATCCTAAATCTATTCCTAAAAGATAGGGTCTATAAGGGTAAATATATTGAATAAGTTGTTTATATTAAAGGTGGAACTCTTTTAACATAACAGTTAGAAGTTATGGTTAATAGTTATTGGATACGGTTAAGACAGAAGAAGGCAAACTTAATAGCTTAAGTAGGGTTTCCTTGTTCCAATTATAACCTTCTTTACCACAACATATAATATTAGCCTCTGCATTAGATATAGAATAATAAAAGCAGTGCCATAGGGGGGGACGGTATTAGTTTAGCCGCGTCCTTCTCTGCGAGCTTCTAAGCCAACTATCTAGGGATGTCTCTCCAGATCTTCTCTAGGCCGCTTACAGGTAGACTCTCCGTACTACCTCCTTATAGTTTGCTATGGAACGCATGGAAATTAGTTTAAATTGTAGCTATATACCGGAAAGTTTATTTAATTAAATATATAATAGATCTATTGCCGCCATAGAGATATAAAATAACTAGGCAAGATTAATAAATACTAATAAACCAGCCCAGATATCCTAAAGAAGAAACAATCCTAGGTAATATACTCTGCTTTAAGACAGTGCTACTGCAATAATAAGGCGCAATTTTATGTCCTATGCTGGCTAAAGCCGCCTGCCTATAATCTCTTGTTGTTATTAGCACTTATATAGGATTTAAGATACTATAAGTATATAAAGTACGATATAAAGGGAAATATAAAGTCTGTATAAAACCTTAGAGGCTTGCACTACCTTATACCTTTATTATATAAATCAGGCCCGCGCTGTCTATACCTAGGTCCCTAGGAGTAACTTCTTTATTACCTTATACTATCGCCATTTCTATCTTTAAATAAATGGAAGATTTAAAGAATCCATAGCATAATGGTAATAGCTTGCCACCTAGGGAATATTTAGGGTGCCCTTTTGACTTAAGGGATATACTATATAAGGGATATATAGTAATTATCAGACTGTAAGTTCTTATGTAAAATAGCGTTTAAGTTTATAGGCTAATACTATCTCTAGTTATTTTATAGCACAACAATAGGCTGCAGAATTAAGGTATACTAAAATATTATAAACCCTTTATTTACAGTAAGCTAACAAGAGAAACTAAGATATTTATTATAGCTTTATAAGGATATTTCCAAGCCCTATAACAGAGAAGTTAGTCTTAAGGGAGAGATAGGTATACAATATAGCTTTAACTTGGGATTGCAATTTTAGGTGGGATACAAACCTCAGAATCTCATAGCGCGAGAAATCCTTTGCATTGTCTTTCTAAGCGGTAGTAATTCTGAAAATCTTATATCCTTATTACATACACCTAATAGTAGCTTTTATGGGAATGCTGTGGAGAGCGGCTTATATATAGCTTACCACAACTAGCCCTAATAAATAATGGTGGAATAGAACCACAAATGGCTTTATATTAGGGAGCTTTAGCATAGATCTTATTCGGCGTTCCTAAAGTATATAGGTGCTTTACTTATAGTTACAGTTTTATCCACTGTTAAATAGTTTATATGATTTATATAGCTAATTATATAACATTTAATATTCACAAAACTATCCTAACGTTTTTTTATTTTTATTTTCCTATATACAATGCTTTAATCTCTTATTTCTTAAGCTAAATTAAACTTACGGCTCTTAAAACCTAGTTGTTCCCTTAGGTACTGTTTAATATTTTAAATTAGAGTATAATATGGTAGTTGCCCCCCTTTTCCATTGCCTAAATAAGGTTTTCTGCGGCATATAGTGCGTAGCCCTTACTCTTTTAATCCTACCGCATCTGATTTAGAATCTCTAGTAGAGATTACCTGCCAAATATATTAACTAGCGATTTCTGTATGGTTTATTATATTATACCTATATATTAAGTGCCTTAATCTCTGATTTTAAGCTTTGAATCTCTTTATTTAATTATTTCTTTTCTATTCTATACTAATCTAGAGCAGCGTAAGCCTCTTAACATACTGTAGACTATTTTAAGACTTATTTAGTTTGTTTCTATAAAGCGTTATTAGCCTTAACATAGCGCTTGATTTCGGCCTAAAGTTCGGTTTATATTTAATTATAAGCCCAAATTTTGCCTTATAAGAGCTGCGATAGCCAAAAGTATTAATTTACAATAGGAATCATCCAAATAGTTGTACTTACTCTATTAGAGTTTACTACATCTTGCAAAAAGGTAATATTGCTAGGTAAAAGCTGTGGGTAAGGCTATAAATAAGAGGTGGGAGTATCCATAGTATGCTTAAAAGGTGCTAAAACAGTTGAGCTGTTATTACGTGTTTCCCATTAATAGCTAAATAGTATACTTTAAAGAAATAGGTGTCTAGGCATATAATTATATTCCATGGTTTGTTAAGAATAGTGGGAAAAAAATACTTTATAATACGAAAATATAACAGTTAAATACTCTATACAATCCGCGCAATTTTAAAATTAGTAAAAGCGAATTTTTATTTTTAAATATATTTTTTATATTTGTTATTAGAAGCGCCAAAGCCATATAAATAATTTTAGACTCCTGCGCCTAGTATGGATTTTATTAATATAAATAAAGAAACTGTTTCTAACTACTAGTGGCTATAGATTATATAAGTCTTACTACTAGCACTAAATCTTTCCCTATAAACTACCAGCCCCTAATGATATGGAGAGCAGCTTAATTTTAAAGCGCTTAAAAGTGGCTAAAGTAACTAAAGATGCAAAAAGCCTAAAGCGCATAAAGGTTTTTAAAGAAGCTTTCCAGCGTCACCCTCAGCCATAAGGTTATAATGTCCCTACTAAGGCAGCACTTCTACAAAATTCCTTAAAGCATATTAAGCTTCCACTAACTAGCTAAAATCCTAATTATAGTGTCTCTAGCTCCTCACTCATGCCTTCTAGTATAAATCCGGACTTAAATATACAGCCTTGCAGTCCTTAGAGAGCTTTAATACATCTTAGAGATCTTATATAAGGAAATCAGCTATAGACAATTTGTGTTAATAAGGGCATAAACAAAATAGTAATAGTAAAGAGGCTAGAAGCGAAGAAAGGCAAGGCAAAACTTACAACATTTTAACTGCTTTATTACAGAAACATTTCTTAAATCAGTTAAGTATTTTTAAATAATAACTGGATATACCTCAGCTATAAATATTCTCGTTTTACTCTAGAGGAGATTCTTTATATTTACATATGTCTCTAGGAATGGCATATACAAGTTATTACAATATCAGTAAGTTAAACAACATTATTAGAACTTGTTAAAGCACTAAATTAGTATAGATCTTTAATGTGATTAAGTATATTAGTACAGCAGGGTTACTTCACAGATCCATTACTCTAAAAGCAGTTAGAATTTGCGGCCGTAGTAAGCATATTCTTTTATATAACCACCTTAATTAATTCTACCTTTATATTAAAATCTAACATTTTATAGCTAATTTCAAAGATTGTACCTAGCAATCAGTATCCTTAATGTTAAACTTAGACCTAGAATAACTTAGACTTATAGTGCTTTAATATATAGACAGGCGGCCGTAGAAAGACCTTTATAAAGTTAACTTTATTAAACAACAAAGGGCAAAGAATAGGGTTTTTAGTCTTAAATAGCTAGATAGGTAGAGCGGATATAAAGTTTTAATTAACTTTTTGGATGAGCTTTTTAATACTAAAAAGCTAGCAATTGTAAAGTTAGATAAACTGGTATATTACACCAGCCTTAATATTTATAGACTGCTTATTATAAAAGCACTTATATATATTACAGTATAACCCTAACTACTTTTACCTACTACTATTTGTTAAGCTTATTTTACTAAAGTGTTTTAAGCTTTGGCGTATATTAGAGAATAGCTTAGCTAAGTAGAAGGGATAGTTTAGATATACTTAGTTTATAAAATATAAAATATTATATTTTGTCATATTTAAACTTAATAATATTTAAGATTATTTATGTCTAATAGGGTTTTTACCAATAGCCTAGTTTTGACCAAGCTAGCGTACCGCCTGCTATTTTAAGTAAAGTTTTACCTAGGCGTGATAGATATAACTTAGGTAAAGCTTTGATATTCCTTTTAGTTAAAACTAAAGGTATTAGTCAAAATCCTATTACTTACGTTATTTTTACTTAGCTTTAAATACTAAAATCTATTAAAATTATTATAGTAAGTGTTAAAAAAAAAAGAAAATAGAAAACAGCTCTATAGTATCCTGTTACCTCTAGTGGTTAACGCAGCTACATCTACACGGCCTTTTGTAGGGGAAGTTTTGGTATTTTTATAGTTTAAGGGAAAGTTAATAAAACACACTAACTACTAGATACGCTAGGAGGCCATAGTATAAATGTATATTTTACGCCTATAACCGCGCGCGTTTATAAATATAAATAATAATTTAGTCTAGGTAAGGGGTAAGCAATTTAATTATTTTTGTAATAAAGAGTTATATAATATCTTAAAGGAGTCCATAAAGTATTACCCAACAATCAGTCTTAGATCACTTTTAGTCTTTAAATCTTTTAACGTCTTTAATCCTTTATTTACTATAAACACTCTTTTTCTGTAATGGATTATTCTAATAACTTCCTTTTGGGAATGGAATCTTGGAATTTTAATAATATAACCGTTACTACGACGCCAATGAAACTTAATCCGGAAGCTAAAGACTTCACTCCTTACTCCCCATCTATAAGCGAAATTAAAAGATTTTGTTCTAATATACCTCTAATTAACTAGCTTTAACAAGATACTATAGAATCAACCCTATTCTAAGGCAACTTGGCTAAATCTAATAACCTTTATAAGCAAGTGGAAGACCTTACTAGGTATAATATTAAAATCTATATCTATTAATCCTGGAGCCCTAATATAAAAGCAGATAAGTAAGTGAGATATAGGCCATAACTAAGTGTTTAAGACGCGACCTTAATACCTTAGAGAATTGGATTCGCTAGATAGCAGAGTTTAAAAAGACAATAGCTAAAAGTTTTCGCCAAATTACAAAGTTCGAAAAGACTATAAATGAAAGTCTTAACCATATGGGAAAGGCAGAAAAGACGATGGCTAAAATTGCGGGAGCTCTTAGTGATAAGTATACTAATAGAGACCAATCTGCTTATAAGGTAAGTTAATAGCATAAAGCTATTAGAGGAAGCTTTCTAGTTATTTAATTACATATCTTGTATCTACTTGCATATAATATAATAGTTAAAATCACTTCTAAGTTTTAATTAGTAGCTAAATAGTTCTAGCCTATATAGAAAAAAAATCCTATAGTTTTTAATGCGGTAAGGCTATTCCATTTATATGGGAAGGCATTTTCTAGTAAATGGGAGTTATATAGGACTCTGTTCCGTACAGGAACTAAAAAAGCTAAAATTAAAAGTTTAAGGGATACTTAGTCCGTATAGGATTAGTAGAGCTACTTAAATAGAATTACTTAGTATTTTTGTCTGTATGGGTATAAAAAAAATCCAAATTTAAAAGTCTAAGGGTACTAAGTCCGTATGGGATTAGTAGGTTTGCTTAAAATTAATTATTTAGTATTTTTATCCGTATGGGAATTATAAATAAAAAGGATTTCTACTAAAAATCCTATATAGGATATTTTCTTTTACGCTTATGTATTAAAAATAAGATAGAGAAACTGGAACTTTATTATTTTACAAAATGGCGTAGAAAATAAGAAAAGAAAAGCTATTAATTTTAAATAGTTTTAAACAAAGTTCTGTATGGGATAGAAAATAATAAAAGTATTATTTTTATAGCCACTTTTCCTATATGGGAGGATGTCAAAAGAGGTATTTAAAAGCTGGACATAAAAAGAGAATTTTAGTAGAAATCCCGTATAAAATATTATCTTTTATAAATATATTTTTAAAATAAAACACAAATTCCAGTTTCTATAAGATTTTTTATTAAATTATTCCATATGGGATATTATAGGAAATAGAATATAAAATCTATGTAATTAAATTTTAATATAGGATTAAAATATAGTAGATTATTATATTTATTAGCCGTTTATACCATACGGGATAAAATTAAAAACATCACTAAAGATCTTATAGTTAAAGGAGTTATATATAAAAGTTCCCTATAGAATAAATATTCTATTAGTTAGAAGAGTTATAAATATATATCTATATATATAATAGTAAGAAAACAAGCAAGATTATTAGATTTAGGGGAGACTAGAAATGTATATAGTTAGTATTGCCTTTATTATACTACTTATAGCTAAAGGATATAGTGCTGGCGTTAGAACAACGTATAAACGCTCTAGTAGAGTTAGAGATATAATAGTATTTAGACTGCCTATAGCAACTAGAGGAGTTATGGGCCTTTATAAGATGTTCCCAAATCCATACTAAGAGGATAAAAATTGAAGATAATAATCGATACTATACGTAAGATAAATTATTTTCTAAGTATAAAACTTACGGCCTCTAGCGGGGAAAGATTTAAGAACTCCTTTTAAATCTATTGCACGCATAATAGCGTTATAAGTTTTTCACTTTTTTATTAAAGAAGCTTATATAAAGAAAAATTGTAAGCCGTTCTTTAATAATAAGTTAGTAGCGCGTTACTAAGAAATGCAGTTTATCTTAGTTAGAGAAGTATGCTTAAAGGTATTAACTTTAAGCGTCTGGCTTAGAATATAACAAGATATAACTAAATTAGGCTATAAACAGCAAAGTTTGTTCCTTAGAAAGAAATAAGATTAAGGACTTATATAGTTTCTTTATAGTACAATAGGGCTTTGGCTTCGGCATTTATTCTATAAGGTACGGCTTAAAGCCATAGAGGATAGTTATATAAAGGTGGCTAGATCTAAATTAATAAGATAGTAATTGGAATATAATAGTGAGTAAGGGTATAATATAAATATTATAAAAACACTGGCTTTAGAGCAAATAAAATTTAAGATCTAGGAATTTGGAAAGTTTAGAGAAGCCTTTATATGAAATTTTTGCGAGCGTTATAGTAAACATAAAAGTACCTACTTATAGATTATCTATAGGAGAACTGCTACGCTTCCCTACTACTTAGAAATAGATACATAACACCGTAACACAACGTGGAGAGAAATCCTAAAATGACTAAGAATATGCATTAAAGTAGTAGAATCAACTCTTAGATAATAAAAGCCCTATATTTAATAACTCTTATTAGACACCCCTTTAAGACTTACTTCCTATACTTATAGATTTAAGCTTATAAAGCGATACTATATTTAATAACAATATATCCTAGAATACTGCTTAAGGACCTACAAGGATTATTAGTAAGTTTTCTAAGGTTAATGAAGGTGACATACATAATTTAATATTATTAGAAAACCACACTTCTATATAACCTAGGGGTATAGAGCTTTATAGCCATTTCCACCAAGTATTTTAGAGGTATATAGTACGCAGCACTTATAATAAAAAGCATAGCTACCTACACTAAGGCGTCATATACTAAGCGCTGGGCTTAAATTAAGACCAAATAAGCCCATCTATATATTAGCTACTATGATTTAGCGTTTAGTGTAAATTAATGGTTTTAATAACTCTATAAGCTTAGAGAGCCCCTAAGGGGCCGTGTAGTTAATCTGCTAAGGGTTAAAGCATTTAATAAGAAGCTATAAAACTTAAATGTCTTATTAAGATGTGTTATATCTATATAGAGTGCTATAAACTCCATAAATAGAGCCCAAGTAATTAGATGGTACCCCTTATAGGTTAAATACTGCCTTTAAATAGGCTCTAGAACCTAGACGCGGGAACGCCTTAGGGTTAGCAGTATAATTATAGACCAATAGATGTCCTATGTCCTTAATAATAACATAGTTTCCTGTAAATTAGAAGATAAAGACTAAAAGATTCCCGGATATGCTACTAAGACTTAAGTGAATAAGAAACCTGTTGAGATAAGCCTTATACTTAAAGAAGGACACCTCTAGTGACAAAAAATCATACCTTAGTAGTCTATATAACGCAACTTTTAGAGGAATATACTTAAAGGTATAGTTAGAGCTCTATACTATATAAAAGAGGTATTGCCTTACTATTTATTCCTCCTCTATATCCTTTATCCCTCTTCTATTCTGTAAACTCTTTTAGCTCTAGTATATATTAATCTTATAACCTTACCAACAATGTCTTTTATAGTTAAACAATAGCCATAGACTTCCAATCTTAAATAGAAGCAAACATCCTCTATACTTAATTAATTATTTAATATAGTTTCTTTACACAGTGGTGGCGGTAATACTATTATAGATAAGACTATATATACCGCTAAGGCATATAATGGTAAGGCCAATGCCTAAGTTCTAGTAATTAGTTTATAATGTTGTTAATATAATTATAGGGGTGAACTTAAAGAACAAATCTCATTTTGGGAATGCTAGCGGAATTGCCTATACTAGGGTTATAAATAAAAGCTTAGAGTTTCTCGTGTTATAGAAGCCTAAGTAGGTGTCCGTAGTAGAGCATTGTAAAGGCCTAAAGTACCTAGCATATGTCGTTATTAATAATAATAATAATACGGCGTTGGTATGTTAGGACCCTACTTAGGAGCCACCTACAAATCTGCCATATAATAAGATTTGATTATACTACACTCAGAAACCGACTCAACTTAATTAATATGCTAAAATATATAAAGAGCTTAAATAGATAATAAGAGGTAAAGTGGGGGAGGATAGAGGCTTAATAGTGACGTAATAGGAGACGAAGCTAAATCCAATCTAATTGAACTATCATAAAATATTGCACAAATTGTTAATACAGGAAAACCATATAATTAACTTAAGTAGCTTAATAATCCAAAATAATACTAGGCTCTTCTCCCTATCTTTCTGGCAAGTTTTATTAAGATTACTAACCTCTAATATATAATTATACTAATGCCTAAGAGCCTCTAATTAGCTAAGTAGTAATTCTAAAGGCTTAGTTAGCATAATAGTAGAAAGAATAACTGGTTTCTAAACCATCTTTATATTAACACTCTTATCCTAAAAGAGTGTACTTAACCCAGAGTCTCCTAATATAGCTTCCCCTAAAATAATAGGGGGGTGGGTCTGTTTAGGGCTGCTACCAATAGAAATAAGATTTGGTTCTATAGGCGAGCAGTAGGAACCAAATATATAACTATTGGATTCTTTAGTGACTTACGCACTTGCATTAAAGTCACTTATGCTAACTACTAGGAGACTTAGGCAAGCAGCTTAATTAGCATCTAAAGAGGAAAGACAATTAGAACTAATGCCTAAACTATTACTTTCCGTATAAATAGGAAGTTTAATGCTTATAAGTTTTGTAGTATAAAATAAGCAATTGTTAATCTAAGGCATATAGGGATAAATCTGGCCTATAAAATCCAAGATCTAAGCATTTGTCCTCTTTAATAATTCTATACTAAAATCCGAAATAGCTTGGAGTTTTACTTTGGTGTTGTTATTATTATAGGAGTTAACTAGATCAAAACCTTCCGCCCCTAAGCTTAAGTTTTTAAAAATTAGGTTAAATTCCTAGGGATTCCTAGCACGTTCTGCCAAAGTATTAAGGGCATCCTTTATAAGCAGTTCCCCTTTTAGGTATCCGGCTTATTTAATATAGACTAGGCAATTTAAAATAGGGTAATCTAAGTAGAAGTAAAGGATAATAGACCTTGCCTATATATAGACTAGCGGAAAAGAATGCATTATAATATTGCTAATAAAAGATTTTAATTTAAATAAGCAACAAAATTAAAGTTTATATAGGCGAAATATTCTATCTACAAAGCTTTATTTACATAGCTAGACTAAGAATATAAGTTTCTTGGAAAACGCCACTAATAGTTACTCTATAGAAAGATTACGCGCGCTTTATAACTGCCATATTATTTTATAAACAGTTTTTAAGAGAGAAACTTAAAACTTTTATAATCTGCCTAAAAACAGAGTTGCAGCCATCCTTACCGCATAGATATATAGGAGAAGCATCTATAATACGGTATTGGTAGTAGATTTAAAGTAACTATATTCCTAGCTATAATAACGAAACAGGAATATCTAACACAAGACATTAACCAGGAAATTCATAGCGAATAAATTTGGATATAAGATCTTGAAATCTATTAGCCTAGCCAAAACTAAATAGCTTATTATACTACCTAATTCTACTTTTACAACTAAAGATATTTCTCCTACCCTATTGCTTTTATCTTTGTACTGTTATAAATTTTAAAGGCCAAGAGCGCACTCCAATTTATTAATTCTTTCCTATTTATAGTGGTTCTCCTATTTAAGATCTTGAAGGTAAAGTTTAAGCTCAGCCTCATTGTTAAAGATCTGCTCCTTTACTTGCCCAAGCTAATCCTTAAACTGCTTTAACTTCTTAAACCTTGTCCATCTTACGTTTCCGAGCTCTTTATAGCACTTAAGTAGTACAGCTTCTGCCTCTAAATGTTAATCTTAAAGTATACTAATTGTTACTTTTACTTTATCTAATTCGGTTTTAAGATTTTAAATTTAAAGTGCAGAGTCCTACTTATAAAGAAAGAATTCCTTAAGAAACTCCCAATTAGTGCGGCTGTTAGACTTTTAGTAGAGAGAGCAATAGCCTATACTCTTTTCCTTATTAGTAAAGCTATTAGTAAAGGAAGAATTTAGACCTACTAGAGTGTTTGAATTAGTACTAGAAGAGTCCATTTTAGGTATTAAGCTATTATTTCTTAAGATAAAGTAAAATTCTAAGGTTGGTATATAACCTCCTGTATTATAAGGCAAAGGAAAGAGCGCACCCTAAAAGACCCTAAAAATCTAATATATTCTAAAATCTAAAAACTATTTCCAAGGACCGCCATAAAAGATACTGGCTAAAGATAGGGCTTGCATATATAGGTGCTAGGACTCAGCATCGCCAAGAAATCGCTTATATGTATTTTAGTTAGACCTTAAAAAAACAAAACAACCAGCTAAAGGTTATATAAGGCTTATAAATAATCTCCTATTAAAGGCTAATCAGGGGCTTTTATAATAGCCATACCCCATACCTACTAAATATTAATTGATTATAAATCTTGGCGATTACATAAATCCGAAGCTTGCGTAAGCCGCCCCTAGCAATTTTAGTTCTAAACCTTAGCTAATGTAGGATAACTGCCCGCAGCTCTATTGTTATATAATTTAGTCAGAATTTACCCAAGCTTATTGTAGTTTATAAGAATAATTTTATAATAAAAATGGCTTATTATCTAAGAGGTATACCTAATTGTTAAAACCTGACTTGCCAGTGTCTTATTGGGCTGAAAGTCCATACTAAGGAGTGTAATGTTATGTGTGTTTAAGCGAAGGGCTTTTCTTATATAGGTTTTAAACTTAGGCGTTCTATAAACTGTTAGCCGTTAAATTAAAAAGTATTATTACCTTTTAATGGAAACTTACCTAATATTATTATATTTCCCACCTCAGCAGACTATTCTTAGTTAATAATCTATGCTATGTCCAGTAGATCTAGAAGCTTATAAAGCCTCTTTCTAAGGATCTTATCCCCTTTACTTAGTTCTTCTATAGACCCAGCGACTTCGCATAGAAAAAAAATAAAAATAGTGAAAATCTGGCGGTGGTCTATATTATATAGAGCTAGGATAAACTCTTTTGCCCATTTGTATTAATCTTTATAGTTAGCAATACCCTTATTTTTCTAGTATATTATAGATTCTTACCTTTTGTTTCTAAGAACTATACTAATAATAGCCTTTATATACAGGCGGTCCGATCATTATATACTATTAGAAGATATTAAATTGATAATAAATAGCTTGTAATTTTGATACTATTTGCCATAAACAGCACCTTATTATATTGGCTTAGGCGGTGGTACTAAGCACCTCAATATAGTCCATCTAATATAACTGGAGTTGCTTCACTATATAGCCTTAGTCTACTACTAAACCCTTACTCAGTTTAAACAAGGAGTACTATAGTTTACTTAATACTAGTCTTATTATCTAAGACCCATACTATTATATAAGGATATGCTTAAATAAGGCCGAAACTATGCGGAATAATAATGTAGATAAATTGCCCTAGCAGTACTTTCTAGGGGCGTTTTACTATAACTCTAAGTTAAACGGCGTTTTCTAAATCCTTGCCTCCTTAGGGATAGTAAACTATAGATACTTAATAAGGAGGACCTAATCCTAAATTTTAATACAATATAAATCTAGCCTAAAGTACTTTTTAAAGAACCTAAAGTAATAATATAACTAAGAGACAAGCTATAGGATAGCTCCGCTTTAGTCTAATATATAACTATAATGTTCCTATTAAAGCTAATGTAAGAAGAAGGTGAGTATGGAGGAAAATTTTATAAGCATAATAATAAATAATAAAAAAAGACAGAAGGCTAATAGCGGAAATAAATGTAATAAGCTGTTTATAATTAAGCTTAGTAGGAACAAGGGAGTTTTAGATAAACTATAATTTTAATGTTTGTTATACGCAAATGCTTTAAAGATACTATTAGAAGTGTATAAAGCACTCCTTTAAGGATATATACTCGACCAATCTAGCAGTAAATTAAGCTATAATCACATATTAGTAGGTGTAGGACTTTATTGCTAATCAAATTGGTTCTGCCCCTGAGAAATAGTAGAACTACGTTAATAGCGAATAGATATCCTAAACGCTGCGTAAATTAGATGCCTATAGACAAGCCTAAAATAGAGCTAATAACATTTGTAACTGCGTAAAGGAAGATATAAAATGCAGCTAAAAGACTAATGTTTAATGTGCTTTTTTGCCTAGGAACAATTAAAGTATATAGAGTCTATTTTTAAATATTTGACAAGAGTTTTTTATAAGCCTAAGAGCTAATAAGCTTGAAAATCCTTTAAATAGAGAAGATGGTAATAACTATACTATATAAAACGACGTAAACAGTAGTTATATTTATATTCTTTTCCTAAGAATTTTATAGAATGGTTAAGCATTATAAATACATACTTGGTTCTTTATTAAAAGAAACAAGTTTACTAGAAAAATAATAAATTTTAATAAATTCTATAATAAGATATTATTTTGGCGCTTTAATATAAGAGCGGGTACTAAAAGATAATTAAGAAAGCTATAATTAGAAACCAAAATCCGGGTAAGAAGCTATTTTAGGCTCTAACTAATATACTATAAAATAGTTAAACTCTAATTAGTAAACTAGCCGCTCGCTAGATGTAGAACTAGTGGCTTACTTTACCCCACTTATTTTTTAGCTAAGGGCATATTTAATTACTATTACTTGGCCATATAGGCTCTACCAGGTAGGCGCTCTTAAAAAGCCACCTAGGCCTACCTAGGTCCACCTAGGCCACTAATATCAATGTCCGCCTAATAGATACCGTCCGTTTGACGCTATAGGTAGATTTAGGTAGATTAGTTATTTTAGCAGTTAAAAAGGAGGTTTCACCTAGCTAGGTAGAGGCGTTTACACTAACTGCGATTGCGCTTATAGCGGCGAGTTTTATTAGCAATTTAAGCCACCTAGGTAGTCTACCTAGGCGAATTCCACTAGTTAAGGGGGTAACCTATAATATTTTTGACCTATTCTCACTATCCTATAATCTAATTTGACGCTAACTATCTAGTAACGCTCCTTTCTTGCTAAATAAACCCCTTTTACTAGGTAGAAAGCACCCCTACCTTAGCGTCTAGAAGAGGCGCTTACATCCTAAAGATTACGCCTAGGTGGGATTGACCTAGCTAAAAAGTTATTAAACATGCCCTAAGGCGTATAACTTGCACATAATATACATGCTATACCATTTACGTTATCTCTAGCAGAATTAAATATAAATATTACTAGAAACACTTTTAATTACTATAAACTATTATTTTATTAATCTTACTTTATTTATCTACCTTTAAATCTTATTAAAAGGGTATTAATACTATACCTTACCCAAGGAAATAACCCCGCGCGTCTTTATATAGGTCTTTAGACACTAACAACTAAATTTTCGGAACCTAATAGGAAGGCATCTTTAAGAAAGCTTCTATTTTTGCTTAGCTAGTGCCTAGAACAAGAGTTACTATATTTATAGAGAGAAACTAGGAAATCTTTATATTTCGATCTAATAAAAACTTAACTTCTTAGCCTCCCTCTATAGAAGAGATTATAAGCACTATCCTTATTTACTATCTCTATATACTTATATAAAGTAGTAAAAGGTAGGTAACCCAATTAATAAATTTCCCTACCATTATCAAAGTGCCGCCAAAGCACACTTATAGGGGGATAAAACTCCCCTATCTAGCTAAAGCTCCCTAAAACTTCTTCTATTTCCAAGCTAAGTCTACCACAATCTAAATATTAGGGTTAAGAGCAAGCCTATTTACTTATCCCCTATTAGAAGCATTGATCTATTAGAATAGTTTTTATCGCCTTCTATTCACCATAATGGGATGGAGTCTATAGACCGCTATAGTAAAGCGTTACCCTCTATTAGTAATTAGGTATTAAGGTTACCTAACTATAACAATATAGGTAATTACAACTCTCCTACTCCTCTAAATGAGATTTTTTATATACTGTATAAGGATCCCTATTAATAACCTTACCACTATAGTTAAAGCCTAAGCTAGAACTCAACTAACTGTATAATTCTCCCTCCTCTTATAGTACCTATATTTAGCACTTTGCCTTTAAAAAGATAGTTAGAATAATTTAGGGAATTTAGGTTATATTATATATAATACTTAGTAAATTATATATAAGGATAGGGAGCCTTTATATTGTTAGAATTGGGTACCTAGCCTTCTAAATATTTTTACTATAGCGTAAGCAATTAAATATTTAATTTATTATCAGACTTAAATAAATAATAACCCTCTTCCCCTAATTGAATCACAAACGGTATATATAGCGCTTCTTTAATTTATAAAATAGAAGGCGCTAGCTAAAGTGACATTTTAGGAAGACGCTCTACTTCTATAGAAGGTGCCAGCTAAAGTGATATTTTAGGAAGACGCTCTACTTCTATAGAAGGTGCTAACTAAAGTGATATTTTAGAAAGACGCTCTATTTCTATTAAAACAGTTATAGGTATATACTAAAGCAAGGGCATCTCCTGCTATGCACTCCTATTAAAACGGAGTTGCCTCTTTAAAAGTAATACATCCTCCGGTCTATTATATAATCGTTTTCTCCCTAATCTAGACCTTCTAGGAAGCCTAGTATTGCTATCTATAGTAAATATGCTCCTATATTGGTTTATAAAAGCATCAATATCTTCTTTACTACCTATATAGTAAAGTCTATGTCTTTTATATGCCTTTAAAAGATATTTAGGGTTATAAGATGTTATGATAGTGAGGTTAGGAGCTAGAAACTTTACTATACTCCAGGATACCTTTTTGTAATACGGTACATACCTAGTTAGAAATTTTTTAAAGCCTTTTAGCGCCTAAGTTGGCTTAAACATGATCTCTAATCTTTAAAAGTCACCATTTTTATTGGATTTAATTATAATAATCTAAAGGTCACTAAATATATCTACTTTAGTAATAAAGCCCAAATCTAGCTCCTTTTTATACTCCTTAAGTTCTTTTAATTTTTAAAAACCTCGGCCAATAAGGTTATCTTTAAGTTGCATATTATATTTAAGGCCTATAATCTTTATCTTCGCCGCAAAAAATACTTGCTCTGCTTAGCCTTAATATATCGCTATGCTTTAATCAGCCTAGTTTCATAGTTTACGTTATTAACGTTCGTGCTTAGTCTCTGCTATCTGTTTTAACTGCTCTTGCTAACGCTTATACTCTTCTTCTAACAATTTAAGGACCTAAAGATACTTAGATTAGGCCTGCGCTATTAGCTAATCCACCACCTCTTAAACTGCTTTTTCCTTTTAAGACTTAGCTAACTTTAGTGCTTAATACAGTCTTTTATCTTCTTGCCGTTGGCGCACTTGCTCTGCTGACTTAAGAGCTTTTATATACTTAGATTGGGCCTCTATTTTTAGCTAATCCACCACCTCTTAAACTACTTTTTCCTTTTTAGACTCGGCCAACTCTAATACTTAACGCAGTTTTTTATTTTCTTGCTATTAACGCAGTCTTTCATTTTCTAGCTATTAACGCACTTGCTCTAATGACTTAAGAGCTTTTAGATGCTTAGATTGGGCTTATATTTTTAGCTAATCTACTGCCTTTTAAACTGCTTTTTCCTTCTTAGGCCTAGCTAATTGCAGTGTATAACGTAAGTTATTATTTTCTTTTATAACTTATTTTGTCTCTATCTATATTACCTCCAGACATTAGGTTAGAATAGCAGTTTTATTTTTTAAAGCATTAAATGCTTCTATTAACCCTTTTATTTTAATTCTTACCTTCTCCATCTTTTATTAGAGTACTTTACAATCTCTTTCTTTTATTTATAAGCTATTCTGCATTCCTTCTTAAGTGTCCTTTAATTTTTTTAGGCTGTTATTTAACTCCAAGACTGTAGCTATCTAGGCCTCCAGATTATATTACAATTTCTTAATTTAGGCATTTTTTTTATCTTCTTCTCTAGAGCCCTGTTAATATTTGTTTTCTACTATTACACTTTAAAGACGTTCCTTCTTAGCTACGGCCGTATTAAGTGTTAACTACTATTACACTAACTAGGATTCTAGCCTCTTTTTGTAATTTCTAAATGATATACTTTAAGCTATTATCTCTTCTAGCTTATTACTAACTAGAGAGTACTCTTTCTTAAGATCTTTGATTTGGGATTTTACCCTCGCCAATTAATTCTCTGTTATTGTAGAAGTGGAAGCTATTGACTTCCTAATAGTTTTTAAACTTATTTTACTATCTTCTAACTCTTTAATACGTGAATTTAATTAGCTTATTTTAATTTATAGTTCTTTAACCAAGTAGTAATAGGTACAGTTATGCGCATTAGTAGGACTCTATATTAGTATGGTATTTTAGATTAATAGTGACTAAGTTTCCAAGGTAAAATATACATCCTTCTCTTAATTAGTTAAGTTTATATATAAAAAAAGGGGTTAGGTATACCTTAAATGACTTAAATCTAAAAGAGGTTATAAAGAAGTCACGTTTCACAAAAAAGGGTATAATGTTAGCACTATGACAAACCTTACTCCCATAAATGTATAGGATAAAAAGGTAATTATTATCCTTCCTATAATTATTATTAAAGGGCCTTCTACACCTTCTATTAGCGGGGAGAAGTTTAAAACTGGTAAAGTATAGTAATTAAATACAGTTATCCTAGGCTTCCGACTGCTTAAAAACTAAAGCAATAGCTATAACTTTTTACTTATTTATAGACTTTAATTAAGGGTTAGCTTTTTGCAATAGCTAAATAGCAAATTCTCTTTTAGGATCTTATAACTCGAGCGTAAGAGCTATAAGAGTCCAAAAGCCTAGAGTGACAGCTAGATGGCCAAGGTTTTGATATAGAGCGGGACTTGGCTCTCTAATAGTAGGCTTTTCTTTTCCAATTTCTTTTTAGGGAGTAAATTAAGTTATATATAGGAAATTACGAAGGCAAAACGTCTATAACTATATATAGTAAAGCCATCGGCCTTCTATAAATCTACGCTTTAAGCAGCGCCACTAGCTCGTCTCTAAGAATGGTATAGTTAAGTTTTTAGGATAATAATAATAACCTTTAAGGCTCTTACGAATTGTTCCTTTTATTTTGTTGCTAATTAAATGCTTTAGTATAATGCAACAAGGTTCTAAGTATTTAAGGTTCTTAAAAAAGGTTCTTAATAAGGGAATTAAACAATTTACTAAAGAAATGTTTTGTAGAATAAGGTCTCTTATTAACTAGTCTAAAATAGTTAAGAAAATCTTCTTAGACTCCATTAGCGCGGTAACACAATCTATATTAGCTTTTAAGACAGCTAGTATAAGCAGTTCTAGATTCTAAACGGTCTCTATATCTACTGCTAATAGGGGTAAATCTATACTATTGTAGCTAATAATCTTCTTCCAATTTATAGAGATAGGGTGAAGTCCCTTAAGCAGTTCCTAGTTTATTTAGCTAGCTCTCTCTATAAGTAAGTAGAGAACGATATATCTTATTATACTTAAGCATTAAGAATCTATATAACGCTTTAATCTAAATTAGTTCCTATAGGCCTGGCATTTCTACTAAGGCATTAAATGCTCTCGTAAAGTAAGAATTCTTAAGAAGTTGTTTTAGATTATTTAGCTTTGACCTATCTAATAGAGCCCACTATCTATTCTCTAATTTCGTATCATTCTTAAGATAATAGTATTATATTTTGTAAAACACTTCCCTATCTAACGGTTTCTATTTATTTAAGTATTCTTCGATTATCCTTATAAGGACCGTTTGTAAAAGATCTGTAATAGATTCTTAGCTAAAGTAGTAAGACACTTAAGTAAACGGGCTTACCTTTAGAGAAAAGCCTTACTATCTACTACTAGTTATTATCGTCTAAAAATTCTTTAATAGCTTTAATATGATATAAGCCTCTAAGGCAGTTCACGCTCCTTAGGTCAATAAACGGTATTAAATTACCCTCCTAAAGTTGATAAAAGCGTTATTTATTAAGGCCTAAAAAGGCTAGTGATGAGATAAGGGTCGTATTGTCTATAATAGCATTGATAAAATTTTCTTTCTCTAGCCTTTTACAACCTACTCTTTTAAATATATTTCTAAGGCGGTGGACATTCTTTTTAAATGGTAACTGATATTTTTTATATATAAGAGGATGGTTGAAATTAAGTGCCCTAAGCTTTATTTTTGCTATACCTAGGTAGTTCTATACCCTAAGTATAGCCAGCTTAGAGTTATCTGTGGTTATAGAAAGAGCTATTACTTATATGCTAAGAGCCTAGTACTCCTACTAATATAGGAGACTTAAAGCTCTTTTATAAGAAACATCAGTTAGTACTAAATATTAAAACTAAAATTTTAATTTAGTATTTTAATTATATTATCTTATAGACTATAAAGCTGTATTAGGTGGTATAAAGCAGAATTAAATTTTTAGGAAACTATAAATATTTAAATATATATATATATAAGCAAATTTTTAGAGGATTCCCTAAGCTCCACTCCTTTGCCTTATCCGCTTTTATTAATGGCGAAAGGTTCTTAAATAACTATTAATTTTAAAAACAAAGGTGCTATTACTAAGCACCAACAAGCTTTTAAGTCCTTAATACTAGAAGAGAGCCAGTATTAGAGCCCATTATTTATTACGCTAATTAGTAAAAAGATAAAATTTACTGTTCTATAACACCTACTAGGAGATGCTACAGGTGGAAATTTTCTAGCCAATGTATACAATTAAATCTACCTTTAGGAAGACCCTAAAACCTATAAAGATACCTTACTAATCCTTTTTATTAATTGCGAACTTTAAAACTATTCTTTATCACAGTTGCTTCTTTCTTACAGCAGTGGAGAGATAGTAATAAGAAAAAATTCTTAGCAGTAGCTTTTAAAACGTCGCAAAGTACTTAGCTTATTATTATGTAATTAAGTACTCTTACCTTTCTCTAACATAGTATACTATTTTGTTATAGATTTAGGCGGACTAAGGGAGGTGTTTAAGCTTATAGCTTAGCAAGCTATTAAATCTCCAAGTTCCAATCTCCCTATGCTCCCCTATATTCTGCTAGTATTTAACATATCCTTACTATCAGTATGCTTTAACCTATTGCAGACCTATAATCATTTTGTTATGGGTATACTCTTAGGTTTATGGATGTCTATTTCTCTATTCTATATACGAGGCCTTGCGTACTTATAACACGCGAGGAATGCGCACGTAAGGAACGCGTACGTACGTGCTACCCCTACCCCTAATAGGTTACCAACACTAGGCAACCTCTAAAGAGGCCTAAAATATGTCTTCTATCTAGTACAGTCTATTCATAGCATATACGTAATGGCTTATGCCATTCTTATCTAACGCAATAGTCTCTTATCTATACAGTCCAAACCCGCCCCAAATCTGCCCCGAGTTCGTCCTTACAGATTAGTATTAGTCCGTTTAACCCATCCAACAGCCTTTAGCTGGACCGTATTCGTGTTAATAAGCTAAGTTAAGGCTAGACAGGGCTTGCCTTTTGTTATTATATCCGCTAGGTTTGTGTTGCTATTAATCCATTTAACTTCCATAATTTCTTTTCGCTCGTACGCCTACCATAAACACATAACATTAATTATAAGGCGTTTTTCTTGCGTAGTGCCGAGCTGTATAAGACAGTTATAAAGTAACTTTAAGTCTGTACATATTATAAGTGGTAGGTTAATGTTTAAGATCTTATTAACTATTAACTTAATTGCGGCTCTAATATCGAACCTGTAAGCTATTCCGTATAGCTCTAATATAAGTACACTTCTCATAACTCTCTTGCACTTTGTTGACAACTAGTGGATAATATTTGCCTTGTTTATCGCATCTACGAGAACTAGTATATACCCAATTTGCAACAATAAGTCCTTATTATTTACAAAAGATGTGTCCGTAAAGGCTAGTAATTATAAGGTAGTAACATCTAACTTAACGTATATAAGTCCTCTAGTAGGGTTCTTAATTTGCCAGGCTAGGCGTCGGTTAAGTGCTTTTATATTATCTTTATTTAGGTTAATCACCTAGGCAGTAATGGATAGGTCAAAAGCAGCTTCTAGCTAGTAGATAGACGCAACGTACGCTCCTCTAGCGCGTTAAGCGACATACTAGTCCTTTGGCGTAAGTACCATACAGATAATACCTCGCGAGCTCGTAGATATAGCAGGTCTAGAAACGTTAACTATACTAAGGTTCCTGCATTAACGCTCTTATGTTAACATTAGTCCGTTAGTTGTGAGTTATATAATGCCACCATTAAACTTAAGAGGCTTTTTAGCTATCAGTTACTCGCGCTCCTTAGCCATAAGTTAGGCCTTATATAGTTCGCTCTCTTTACGGTCCGCAAATACTCCGTTAGCAAGCAGTAGCGTATCATCCATCTATAGTCCAACTACTCCCAAATACGTGGAATTGTTGCTATAGAGCAGGCATAGGTTATACGTCGACTAGTCCATACCTAACTACTATAGGTGGTATGTGTGATATATCTTAAACCAGTAGTTTCCAGCTTCTAGCACTCCGTAAAGGGGCTTAAGCACCCGCAGTACAGACCCTTTATCGATTCCCAGTTTAGTCTATACTTCTTACGGAGGTCGTACGTAGAAATCGCGGTTTAGCTTTATAGCTGATTACATATAGGCTTGCGTAATATCGCGCAGGTAGATCTGTATATCTTAGTCTTGCAGTATAGCTCTAATACATAGGATTAGGCGTTAACTCGCCCATTAGATAATAGGTAACTGGGTAAGTACTACGCTCTTTTCTATATTGTTATACGCCTATACTACTAGTTATAATTTCTTAAAAGCTGCGTCTATGCCGGCATTCTTAACCTCATTAACAAACTATAAGTTAAACAGACGGGCCGTTGCGGGTATATCCATAAGCTTAACTACCTTAAATACTCCTAGCTTAAGTAGGCCTATAAGTTCTTTCTAGCGTAAAGCTTGAAACTAGGTACTCGTGGTATTATTATCTTAGAGGAAGACTAAAATATCAGCTTAGTTTATAAGGAGGGGGTACTTACATAGGCGTCCTCTACCACGCTTTTATAGTTATACAGCAGGTTGTCTAATAGGTTGCTCAACGGGTTGCTAGATAGGTTGTATAACAGGTCCCAGGTTGTTTTCGGGTACATATACCTACTGCTCTTGGGGATCGTCCTGTTAGTTAGGTTGCGGGTTATTATCAAGTTCTAGATCCAAAAAGTAAGGCTTTACAACTGTTGTGCGGAAGGGTGTAGAACTATAGGGCAGTTATATAGTACATATCTCGTTTTTAACCGTAAGCAGGTTATATAGTCCCAACCAATATCCTAGTTGGCCTATATTTCCTTCTCTCTAGACAAGTACTTACGAGTTAAGTAGTAAGTTATAAATAGCGTCTATTCTTGGGCCATTTCGCATACTTAAAGCGTCCGCAACTTATTATTTGGCACGTAGCTTGCGGATCTCTTCCATAGCTTTCTTAACTACAGTAGCGCGTTACGTAACTGTTAGCAAAGGCGCGTCTAAATTAGTCATACAGGGGTAGGCGCCAAATACTAGCAGAGTGGGTACCAGTCTATTAGGTCCTACAGAGTTGTTAATAGCCTTAAAGGCTATCTAGAGAGCTGCGTCCTTATTAATATTTAGTATTTCAACTATAATAATCTGGTATGCTCTCCGTAACAGACTGTGGTAACGTTTAACTATTCTAATTAAGTTATAAGCCTTAACTGGCACGCCCTTAGTTATAATGCCCATTATAGTAGCGTACTCTTTAAATTCCTTACTAACAAAGTTCTTGCCTATATTATAAGTAATAATATCTAGTGGTCCTAAGTACGTGTTAATCCAACATATCCATATAACGTCCCATATATATTTGGCACTAATATTCTATAGCTATCTACTGGCCTAGAAGCGTGTACATTTATCAACTATATATAGGACTAGGCTCCCATTAATATACATAATATCGATAATAATGTAGTAGTTAAAATTAACGTCATTACAGAGCGTAAACTTAAACCGGCTAGGCGACTTGCCGTATTTCTAGCAAAAGTGGCAGTAACAGGTAAGGTACTTAAGTGATTTTGTGTTAATATTATATCCAGAACAGTTAAGTACTTTCTACAGTCTCTTAACTAACGGGTAGCCGAAACATCAGTATAGACAATATAATTCTATATTAGTCAGGTAACAGGGGTTCTAGTTAAAAGAGTTAAGAAGGTAGGTCCATAAAGAGAGGTCCTACAAGAGGAACGGATGGCCAAATCGTCATACAATAGGTATATTGCCCGTAGGAGTCACAAGTATGTTTATAAGGTTATTGTAATACACCTATAAGTTATCTATGTCTGCTAGGCAGAGCAGGAATGGCGTGTTTATATTAATGATATAAAAGTTAACCTTGCCTACTAGAGTTAAGACTTATATAGACCTAATTAACAACATAGTCCCAATTCCAAATTATACACTTACTGTGCCTTTTATTAACATATTAAGCTGTAAAGTTATATCTTGCTTTTATAATACCAGGAACTGTCTATAACCAGCTATAGATTGTTGCGAGGCACCTATATTGATTATAATGCCTATAAACTCGTCCGTTATATAGCGCGTAGGCTGACTACTATACGCACAGGCGTTTGTATCCTTGGGTAGGTTAAGGTTTGCAATAAGCAAGTTAAGGTTTACAGTTACGGTCATATCTTGGCCTATAAGGTTATGGCAGAAGGCTCTATTAGCTAGTTCTTAGGCCGTAATTACTACTTCATCGTATAAGAGAGTGCTAAAAGATGTAAAGTAAGAAGAGCTATTCGCGTTATCCTACTTAGTTTTGGCTTTATAATTAATAACTAGAGCCATAAAGACTTCGTCTAGGTCCTCTAACTCTTCTAGCTCTAGGCCTTCTCCCTCACACTTAACAAGATATTATTTAAAGTGTTCTTAGAAGCGCTCACCTAATCATCTATTATATCGCCCCGTAAACCTAGCTTTAGACTTATCCCGTTCTTTATCTATATACTTCCACAACTAACAGCCGCTTTTGCCGCACACAAAGCAGCACTTCTTTCGGTTTAGTTATAAAGATTAGTTTTTACGCGGATCCTTATAGTTAGAGCCATTACGGTCCTAGTAGTTATATTAACAGTCTATAAAGTACGCACGCGGTTCTTCCTAATAGTCTATAGCATATATACAAGTCTGCTCTTACTTCTTCTGGTAGGCAATAATAAACGACTATAGCTTATTAATAAGGTAGCTAAAATCCAAGGGAGGGTCTAAGATTATAATCCTACACGCTAGTACGCCCTGGCAAGCTATAACTAGCTTATTGTACAGAAAGTCTATAATCCATAAGGCGGGCATAAGTCCGTATTATAAGTTACGGAGCTTTATAAGCAGTATCTAAAGGCACTGCAGAGTTATCTTATCTATGTTCTCCTGGATAACAAAAAGTAGCGTTATAGTATTCCATTTGTCTAGGTTTCTACAGTGGTATCTAAAACCCTTAAAGAAGTTTTATAAGTAGTTGCAAATTTCTTCAAAGGATCTTTCAGATAGCCAGTAGTTATAGTACTAGTCCTAGGCTAATCCCTTTAGCATTATAGGAAAGGCAATCTTATATACAGTAGGTAGCAGTCCAGATCTTATACAAATATCATAAAATATTATCAGTTTATAGTTAAAGCTTTTGGCTCCGCTATACTTCTAGTCTTTAGAGTATAGCTTAGCTACGGTTATAATCTGCCATTTATAGTTTGGGATCTCTATAGGTGGGGTCTAAATTGTAATAGGTGGAATATGGCTTACAGTAGGTGGAATATAGTTCATAGTAGATAGAGCTGGCAGTAATTAAGGTGTTTGTTATAAGGGTATTCCAGACAGTTATAAGGGTGTTCCGGATAGTTATATAGGTGTTTAGAAGGGTTTGTACAAACGGGAGACCTAGTTAAATCAGTTATAAGGGACTCTCTTCTATAGCTATAATGTCTTCATGTCCGTAACGTGCTTACAGATCTCGCGGATCTCATCATCTAACCATTTATACTATTCTTCCTCTATAGCCGTGTCAAGTAGAGTCCTTAGGATTATCAGACTCTTTGTGTTTTTAGCTATATACACTCCTCTGCCCTAAAGGGTTCTGTATAAGTCCTAGGTAATCTTAGTTCCAAGGCTATTAAACTCTTAGATTATAAAGTCCTAAAATTCTTCTTAGAAGAGCTCCTATAGGTCCGTATCTATCGCTTCGGATATCTTATAGTCGTACAACTTTGTTCTAGCATAGTCCTATATTTCTTCTTGGAAAGCTCCCTCTAGCTTAATCCTATTCTCCTACTTCTTTATCTTCGTGCTCCAGTCTTCTGCAGTTAAGGTACTCGCCATTATATTCTTGTACAAGGTAGCATGTGTAAGGTAAAGGTATTTTTTAGGTAGTAACATAATTTTTCGGTCCTTTCAACGCGATATATAAGGTGGTTAAATTAACAACTCTTTCTTATAATAATATTAGCGAAACTGTAGTCCTCATATAATATAGCGCAAGGTGGTTAAATTAACAACTCTTCCTTACGGCAGTATTGGGCGGGGTACGGTTCCCTTCTTTAACTAAGGTAGGTGGCGGTGCGAGTTTGTACGGAGTCATAAGTAACCCGTATAAGCCGTAAGCTATTGCGTATCTTCTGATCTATACGTCTACTAATTAGTATCAGTATGCTTTAACCTATTGCAGACCTATAATCATTTTATTACGGGTATGCTCTTAGGTTTATAGATATCTATTTCTCTATTCTATGTACAAGGCCTCGCGTACTTATAACACGCGAGGAATGCGCACATAAGGAACGCGTATATACGTGCTACCCCTACCCCTAATAGGTTACCAACACTTACCAACCTTTAATAAAAATATTGCTAAATTAAAGTACTTAGCTTTAATAACTAAAATAATATAGAGCTTTAAGCAATATAGTAAAACTAAAGACGTAAATATAGATCTAAAGGCTTATTTTTATAGTATCCGTATTTTTGGACTAAATTTGTCCATAAGCTTAACAAAACGTTTATACACGTTCTAAAAGCGAATTCTTTTTATATTAAAAAAAGCACGCGTCTTACACCAATCCACTTAAATTAAATTCTGTTTAAGCATTTTAAGGCTTTATCAAGCTTAGCTTTAAAGCATTTTAGCTTTACCATTACCGCCCCATTCTTATTTATCCAAGTAGTATAACCTTATAGCTTCTTAAATAAGGGGTTCTTAGCATGCCTTAGAGATCTTATTAAGCATATACTGTCTCAGGCATAGCTATAGCACTTTATTGCCCTATTAGTAGCATTAGCGTTAATTCTATTAAGCTATCCCCTGGGTTCTTATTATATAACCCCCACCCTAAATTTAGTCAACTTACTAATACTAATTATAGACTTTCTTCCTACTTTTATTTTCTTAAAGCATTTCTTAAACGCTTATATCTCTGCAATATAGGACTATGCTATAAATGCGAGTATCTACACAAATTTTTTATTAGCGGTTCTGGATAATTTCCAGTCTATATTTTAAACACTCTAATTAAACTCTTTATTAACTACGTCCTAGATTTACATATAAAACATTGCAAGGCTTTAGCCCTAAGTAGTAGAGTTTAGAAGCTATAAGTTTTACTTTTATTATCTAATATAAATGCCTAAAAAGGTATTAGACTGCGGTTATACACTCTATAATATATACATTAAAATATATAGAAGACGATTATTGTAACAGAACCTTATAGCAGGAACTACGGTGGGTTCTATTATTAGGCTAGGTATATAGGTAAAAACAAAACAATAATGTAATAATAACTGGTGGAGTGGTTGCCCAACAGATTAACTCCAATTGTATTCTAAGATTCACTACAAGGAGAGAACTATCTATAGTAGGGACTAAGGTCCTTTAAATACATAACCATACTCCTAAGAAATCCTCTCTTATATATAAGGTACGTGTTATACGTATTATACGTGGCGTACACTGCGTATACTCTGTACACTGCGTATAATATTATATGACTCGCTTACCATTCCTCGTTATATAGTTCCACCAGATCCATCCTAGACTATACCTATATTAACTAACTAGCTTCCTGCAACTCTTCTCTAAGTAGTTATAACATTATACTTAAAGCGTCTATAACACTATCTCCCTCCTCTTTATCTTCGTCCTTAAAGATTCCTAACATCTCCAAGTCGTCCACTAGAGGTATAATATCCGTTTAATCAGTCTGGTTAATATCCTTGCTTATTATACCTAAAGCTTCTTCTTCTTTATAAGCGCAATATTATACTCGCACTATGGCTGCCATACTGTCGCTTAGTAAGATAATGTCGTCTCTATATTCTCGCTGTGCAAAAGCGGGGTTAGTGTATATTACAATAGCAAGTCCCTTATCTTAACAACCCTTATCTTGCTTAGAGTGCACTAAAGCAAATATTTAATCGTCCTACAATATTCGCTCTATTTCTAACGCTAAGTATACGCGTCCTATAACTCTTAATAGTCTTCAAGTTCCCTAAGTAACTTATTATAGGGTCTTGTGTTTAATCTACCACTGCGAAACTTAACGGTAAACTGGCCTCTACGCTACTTAAGGTTCAATATACCTTAGAAGAGTCCGCACACGTCCTTAAAGCTCAACATTTAGCTTATACTCGTCTTCAACGTCTTAAACATATTCATAAGAAGGTCTATTCTAAGGAGTGGAAACTAGTTTAACAGGGTTTGTCTAAGCTAGGTAACAAAAGGACTAGCTCTCCTTCTATAAGGGAAACAACTCCAAGTAGCTTAGCAATTGCTCCTCTTAGGTCCCCCTTAGGTAATTTATTCTTTAGCAATCCTTCTTTATTAATATTACCTAACCTACTTTCTTCCAATACTCCTATACCTTTCCTATAGCGTTCCTTAGGTTGCTTAGTAGTTCCTAGGTAGTCTTACTATAGCCTATCCACTTTACTTTATACTATATTTCATTATCTACATCCTCGTAACTAATAATCTTTAAAACTTGCTATTTATCTTCCTCTTATCCTCTATACGTGTCTGCCTTATAGACTAGTGGCTTAACATTCCCATATGCTAGCTCTAGCATTGCAACGTGTTATATGGGTAGATTTTTATTTTGGCTAGTAGGTTCAACTTATACGTAACCAATAAAACTCTTTACTTAATTTCAAAAGATCCTAGTCTAATATAGTCTAACTTTTTACTTAGTCGTCAACTCTTAAAATTTTTGTGTAATAGCTATACTTTATCCCCCTCCTTAAGATCTGGTCCCTCAGATCTCTTAGCATTATAGTACTTTTTCATTCGTTTTTGTACTAGTTTAGCTGTTTCTTTAAGGTCTGCATAAAGATTCATTAACGTCTCTATTCTTTGCTTAGCTATGCTACTTGTCTTTTTTACTTAATATAGCGATAATAATGTTTTTAGCTTATATCCGTAATTCGCCTTAAATAGTAATGTCCCCATTCCTTCTTATGGTGTTGCATTATATATAAACTATGCAACTAGTAATAACAATACCCAATTATTCTATACGTAATTAATATAATGCCTTAGATACTACTCTAGTATCTAGTTTAGTCTTTCCATTTATCCGTCCGTCTACGGATAATACACTGTAGATATTACTGCGTAAACCCCTTGTTCTGCCAAAAACACTTCCCAAAATACTACTATAAATCTTAGATCTCTATCTAATATAATCTTATCTGGTGCTCTATATCTTACAAACACTTCTTTTATATAGATTCTAGCGACATCTTCTACTAATATCTCTTTAGTGCATGCTATAAAGTATCCCTACTTTATTAGCTTATCTACTATTACTAAAATCGCGTTATGATCTTATCCTATAATAGGATCTCTTAACTTTAGTAACTTAACAATAAAGTCCTATAATATAATCTCCTATAGTCTTCCTAGTGTCTTAACAGGTTGTAGCCCTCCATACGGCTTATGCCTTATTAGTTTATTTCTTTAGCAATCTAGATATTCCTTTATAACTTATTATACTAGTCCCTAAATTCCTTAAATAATGTATTCCTTTTAAAGTCTTAACACTAAGCCTATAGCTCCATTGTGTCCTTATATCATTCCCTTATAGAATTCTTTAATAAATTCTTCTATAATAGACTTAGGTATATATATTACTTCTCTGTTTTTATATTGCTCTAAGTCTAGATCCTCTGCCTATACTTCTTAGATCTTCTATATCTAATTACTCTCTAGTAATTTATAGATCTGACTTTCTTTAGTTGCTATAATCTTTAGATAATTATACCTAATTAGTCCGTCTTAATCCTTTCTTAATAAAGCTCCTAATAGCTTTTTATTACTTTATAATTCAGCCTTTCTGCTTAGAGCGTTTGCTTGTACATTATCTATACCCTTAGTATACTAAATTTCAAAATAGTATTCTGTAAGCATTTCCACCCATCTAACCTATCTTTAGTTGAGTTCCTTTATTATTAGGAATTCTATAAGGTTCTTATAGTCCGTCTTAACTATAAATGGTTTTTCTATGCCTTATAAGAATGCTCTCTATTCCTTAAGTGCTGTAACTATACCTAACAACTCCTTGTTATAGATATTATAGTTTAACTCTAGTAGTGTTATCTTTTAACTATAGTATACCACTAGGTGCTATCCGTTTTAATATTTCTATATAAAGCACACCCCTAGTATAAAGTCCAATATATCTGTTTCTATAACTATCTCTAGACCTGGTTAATAGATCTTAAGAACTGGCTCCTAGGTAAACAACTCTTTAATTCTCTTAAACAGTTCTTATTGCTCCTTTTCCCATACCCATAGTTCTTCTTTCTTTATTAACCGCATAAATGGCTTAATGTCCTGTAACCATTGCGCTATAAACCTTCTACAGTAATTGCAAAACCCTAGGAACGATCTTAACTATATAACATTCTCTGGTTCTTACCAATTTACTATAGCCTTAATCTTTTTTAGATCTATACTAAGTTAGCCTAGTTTAATAATAAATCCAATAAAATCAGTCTTCTAGGTAAAGAACTCGCATTTCTTAATTGCTACTAGCATCTGTTCTTCTTATAGTCTCTTTAAGACCTATTTAACGTGTTCTCTATGTTCTTCCTTATTCTCTAAATAGATAATAATGTTATTAAGGTATACCATAACAAATTCATCTAGGTGTTCTCCTAATACACTATTAATTCGCTTCTGGAACGTTACTAGTACGTTTATAAGCCTAAATTGCATAACTAATGGTTTATATAGTCCTTCCTTTGACCTAAAGGCTGCCTTCTATTTATTGCCTTTCTTAATCCTAATCTAATAGTACGCCCATCTCAGATCTATCTTTATAAAGATCTTTGCATTACCTATCCTGTCTTAGATTTCGCTAATTAAGGGTAAAGGATACCTATCCTTCCTAGTAATGCTGTTTAACTATCTATAGTCTATACACATCCTAAGTTTTCCGTTTTTCTTTAGGATAAATAGTACTGGATATCCTACTAATAACTATAATGGTCTAATATATCCCTTACGTAAGTTCTCCTAAATAAACTCCTTAAGCGCTACTAACTCTGTTTTAGTAAGCTTATAAATTAGAAAGAACTTTAGACTTATTCCCTCTTCTAATTCTATCTTATAGTCCTAAGCTGTATACTCTAACAGCTTTTCACTTTCTAGTAACCATAACTTTTTACTATACTTATGGTATCTCTTTGGTACATAACTTAAGCCTCACTCAGTCTCATTATATATTGCTCCAACTTGGTACCATACTAACTTAGTTTACTATTACACTTTACGCCGTTAAGTATCCTTAATATTAACTTAACCTATAACCCAATCAATCTTTAGATTATATTCCTGTAACTAAGGCATTCCTAGTATCGCCTTATCCTATCCTAATAGTAGAATATTAAAAGACATTCTAACTAGTCTCCCTTTAATAGTTATCTAAATAGGTCCTGTTTTAAAATTAATAATACCTCCTCTATAGGCTATCTAATCTCCTAAAATCGTTGTAAGTGGATATGGGTATTCCTTCTATCTATATAGTAACCCCATCCTTTCCACTGCCTTTGGTGATATATAGTTCCTAGTTACTCCACTATCTACTAATGCTTTAAACTGCTAATCTTACCACTTAGCTCTTAAATTTAGGTACCAACCTTAAATTCCTTTAAGGGTCTAAGGCTCTAATACTGGTTCCCTCTGGTCCTATATACCTCCCCTTTTCCTAACTATTGGCTGCTAGATCCTACCTATACTTAGTCTAACTTTAGCTAATACTTAGTTTATTTCTTTTCCTCTATATACTATAGACAAGTGTTCTCTAGGCACTCCCACCACTATTATCCGTCTAGGTATTCTTCCGTAAGAAATCTTCCTAGTTAAAGTATTAAGTCCCCTTAACCTTATACTTCTACTAGGTGCCAACTATATATATACTTGGCATTTCTAAACCGCTTTTCTTCTGGTGCCTAATATATCCTTACTAGGTACTTCTAGTTCTTATCTTTAGATGCTCTATACATATTACACATATTATCCACACAAGCTATCCATGATAGTGTATAATACGCTACATATTTTAGGTTAACTCTTAGTTTGTTTTTATCCTTAAGTTTAAATCTATACCTAGTTAACCTAACCACTGGTATCTTTACTGCAGGTATTAAGATTTATCGCTTACTTCTCTAGTCCCTAGATCCTTCTTCTAGGTTCCTTAACGTTATAATTAATACTCCTTTAATATAACTTATACGTTTCTCCATAATGGGTTAGTCTTAGACAACTTTTTCGTCCAGCCACATATAAAAATCTGCCTATTTGTCGTTATATTGTTACCTATACCACTTTCCGTATAACTGGTTTAGTATATATAGTTTATCTATTAGAAAGTACCTTGTTATTACTATATTATAATATCCTTTAGTATGTCTTTCTTTAAACCTAGTTAGAATATTTAGATCCTCTTCTTATTCCAGTTTGTCTAACCATTTTACCCTAGGTGTCCCTGCACTCGGCCTATTAGTAACTCTTTATATAGGTGCTCTATCCCTTATATAACCTGGTATAGCTAACCTCTTGTCTAGCTTTTACTCTTACTATATAATAATTCTTATCCTAAACTTATCTATAGTTTCTTATTTTCTGCGTCTTGTAGCTGGATCTTTGTAGTTATCTTGCTTTTTAATCCTAGTATTAACTGTTTAATCTTTAGGCTAAACACTATATTTACCTAGGATTGCTAATCTTCTTATTCGTTCTCTAAACTTATAGTTCTTAAACTTGCGTCCTATACTTATTTATTTGTCACTAAACTAAGTTACTGCCCTTTCCCATCAGTTTTCATCCATTATGGGTCCTTAGGTGTGTCTTATCTCACTTTAAGAATCTTAAGCTTCTTTTATCTCTTCTTAAAAATCTTAAGCCTATGGCCTTTTGCCTTTATTAAGTAATAAGCTAGCACTAGCAGTTGTTTACTTACTTAGTTTCTTCTAAATATTGCTCCTATTGTCTTATAAAGTGATGGAAATTATATCCAATAGTGTTATAATACCTATTACTAAACCTTGTTCTGTAATGGTCTCAGTCTCTACTTCTATTTCAACTTCTTTAAGGTTTATATACTCCTAGTAAGCTGCCTTTGTTGCCTTATTATTAGTAAATACTTCGCCTATATCAAATTTATTATCTTTAATGTCCGATCTATAAGCTGGTTTATTAGTTCCTCTAAACTTAGATAACAATAGCTCCTATAGCTAATAGCTTGCGCCATACTTAGCGTCCTTATAAATTCGGTATGTGTTATTATAACAATACGCAAAACTGTTAATTAAATATTCTTTTATTCCTTATAGTGCACCGTCGTCCCTTTATATATATATGCTGTCTGCTAGCCTAGTTCCTTTTACCGTGTAGTTACTCTAACTACCTTTATAGTCTCTGGCGAAATAACCTTATTTTCCGCAATTTATATAAGCTCCATTTTTAAACCACTTTTCTTACTATAGAGTCCGCCTAAATGTCTTCTACTGCTAAGATCTTTGGTTTAGCCTCTACTCCTAGGTCCTTTAATTACTTAATCCTCAACCTCTAAGTTTCTATGGTTTCTTTTCCCACCTTTAGGTTTCTTTAGTACCGCTTAGGTCTATTAGCTCTGCGCTATTCTATAGTTTTTAACTCTATGTCTGTTATTATATACTCTACGCCTTATATAACTATAGAACTCTATCTTGCCCTCTCTTAGCTTCTTCCCTTTAATAGATCCTATTATTAATCTTTATTAACTAATCTATTAACTCTCTTAGAGTATCCGCATCTTCTATTAGGATAATTATGTCCTAGACTTTATCCTTAAGTCCCTGTTTATACTGTGCTATAAGCGCCCTATTATTCCACTTAACCTATATGGCTAGTGTTTAAAACTGTATTATATACTTAATTGCTAAAGTGCGTTATACTAAGTTCTAAAGCTTTCATTCCGCTGTAGTTATGGCCTCCAGGTCTCTAAATATCTGCGTTAGTTATTCCGCGAACCCGTTCCAACTGGCAAATATATATTATATATCCTGGTTAGTAGTTATCATGCCATTAGCCTATATTTCCGTAAGATATGGCTTAAATCACTTAAGTGCCCTCTCCGTTAGGAACAATCCTGCATAGGCTACTTAATCTAACGATGTTGCTAACTTTGCTCCTTCCTATACTACCTTAAAGTGCATCTGCGTAAGAAATCCCTTAAGCTTTAACTTCTCTCCTAAAAATCGTTTAATTAAAGGTAGCTTAATCTTTACTACTCTAATTCCATTAATATGTTCTTTAAGTATCCTACTATTATCTTATAAGTGATTAACTATTTCCTATAACTGACCTCGTATAACCACTTAAGAATCCCTATTATCCATACTAGTATTACCTGGCCCTGAGGTTGTGGCTATTACTAATACCATTGTAACTAGTACTCTAGGTGGCATATTATTTGACTTTATTCAATACTATAACCTTAGTAGTAAATGTATAACGGAACCTTATAGCAGGAACTATAGTGGGTTCTATTATTAGGCTAAGTATATAGGTAAGAATAAAACAACAACGTAATAATAACTGGTGGAGTAGTTGCCTAACAGATTAACTCTAATTATATTCTGAGATTTACTATAAGAAGAGAACTATCTACGGTAGGGACTAAGGTCCTTTAAATACACAACTATACTCCTAAGAAATCCTCTCTTGTACATAAGGTACGTGTTATATGTGTTATACATAGCATACACTGCGTATACTCCGTATACTACGTATAACATCATGTGACTCGCTTACTATTCCTTGTTATATAGTTCCACCAAATCCATCCTGGACTATGCCTATATTAACCAACTAGCTTCCTACGACTCTTCTCTAAGTAGTCATAACATCGTACTTAAAGCGTCCGTAACAATTATCCTTAATAAAATATAACTATTATCTTTTATCTTGTGTCCTCTATACCTTACCTTATAGAGCGTCTAATTTTTAATTTGTGCCACCTAGTGCTAGTATTTGTATTTTAAGCATAGATGGCAGAGGTATAAGAGGAGTTATATCTCTTATCTTTCTAATATATATTGAGCAGACACTATCTAACTTTGGATGTTTACTATAAGGACATTTTAACCTTATCTATAGCACTTTTGTGGGTATATAAAAAAGAAATATTACTATTAAGAACTTAAGTTAATCTGGTAATTAGGTAGGATGACCGCTATAGAGATAGGCCTCTTAGGGTAGAGCGCAGCCGAGTTATTATAGAGGTTTGAGGATATAGTAAGCAAGACCTTTAAGCGGCGAAAATTTAGATCTACTTTACTTACTAGGTTATAAGAGATAATGCCAGGCTACGCCTAAGATAGCTAGTACAGCCTTACCGCCATTGAATTAGGCTTTAAGGCCGCTTTTAAATCCTACCTAAAGATATTTAATCTACTAATAAATAATACTAGAGTTATAGTAACAATGACAACTGCTAAGGAGTTACAGCCTTATTTGTTTTGCAATTATAATAGGGGCAAGCAATCTAAGGATATTAGTAAGTAAAGTACTTTCCTAATTTAATATAGTAGCGTCCTAATTATATAGGGTACAGTTTAATCCAGGCTAACTATTTACAGTATAATATATCTATTAGTAAAGCATATATTTAATTTAGGAGATGCTTAAAATTAAGCTAATACATTTTAGGGCATATTGTACTTCTACCGCACCCTAGTTAGCTAATCTATTATATATCCTGTAATTTAATACTAATTAGAAAGGTTCTTTAAACCTAAAGTAATAAAACACCTTAGCACTTTTTAGGATAGGGGCCTTTAAAATAACAATCTAATTATTATTGCCTAATTGGAAAGTCTATTCCTATAGCCTAAAAAAGGCAAGCCTAACTTTACTCTCTTATTAGGGACCAGTATAACCTCTATACTAATAGCTGCTAGCACCTAATCCCTAGTTATAGATCGATTTTACCTAAGACTCTTTAAAAGCTTTATGCGGAGTCTAGACAGTAAGGAAGCTTAGAAGAGGTTTATTTATACTATCCTAGTACAGTACTATAACAGATATTATCGTCTTAATCTTTATCTCTAAGGGCCTAAACCTCCACTTAATAACCTATCTATGGTAGGAGAATTAAAAAGCTAAACTACGGAATATATAAAATTAAGTTCTATAATTTCTACTATTATAGACTTAATATATACTACAATGTTCTACTTTAAGCTTAAATATCCCCCTTAGTATATTAACGGCCGTTATAAGTATGTTGGTTATATATTTTGCTGACTTAATCTCCCTCCTAATAGGCGTTAATACTTATACTTTTAGCTTATTGCTATATCATCTTGGTCCCTTATTTATGGTTATTTAATGGCTTGTATATTAAAGGTACTAAAGGGTTATCCCCTATTTAAATAACGCGTGCAATTTGTGGTTAATACCTTAAGCGAAAGTATTATAATCTCTATTAGAGGGATTATAAGCATGCCTATGTTAATAAGCGGATTTCCTATATCTCTTAAAGATCTAATTAATTTACAGCAACTTTATACTCTATTTAGCTGGGTAGATTACTTAATACTTAAAAAGCCTCTTCCTTCTATTCCAACAAAGCGAAAAATAGATAAACTATAGTAATTTATTTATTCTGGCAAGGCAATTACTAGTTGCTTACTATATAATATTTTATACGCGTACTAGCAAAGCTTTAGCTACTAGGCAGCTAGAAGCGAAATTATCCTAAAAACTATATTAGAGCATAGCGGCAAGTATTCTACTTAATTTAGATATTTAGCTTCCCCTAGAGTTAAAGTTTAAGTTATTAACATTTAAATTACAGGAATTAGTTTCTTAGAATTATCTAAAAGGCGCTTAATACCTAGCTAACTATACTTCTAGTCTAAAATAGTATTAAAATAACTTAATTTAAGAACAAGTTTCCTATTTTTAGCCTATAGCCTACTTTAGTGGTTATTTATTAGCTCTTACTCTTATTAGTTATAACTTTAATTTAATTATCAACCTCCACCAGTTGCCTTTTATGCCTATAACACACCTTATAATATATATATAATAAATATATGCCTCTATTAACTCCTATAGTTATTATATATAACACAATTGCCGTTAAAAATCCTAAGTTAGTATTATTGCTACAAAGTCGTATTTGCAAAGTTGACCTAAGATTAGCCTTTATCAACAACCTAGGCAAGATCTACTAAAATTATCTAGCTCTAAAAATAGCGAAATATGTAATAATAAAGCCATAACATACTTTAAGCATGATAGGCTATAGCCAATAAAGAGGGTAAAGGATTTCCAATATAATAGTAGAAAGGAATCCTACCTTATTAAGTAGAAGCCTAGTATAATTAAGTTTCGCCAATTTATAGAGAGGTGCTTTAGGGGGTCACTTAAAGATATAGCCAGGTTATATAATCCTATAATTCTAAATAACGGATTATACCGCGACCCTTATAATATTGTATTTTAGAGAGTAAACTAGTCCAATACCTAGGTTTTAATTTCTAAGTTAGAAGGAGTAGGTAAATTAATTTATAATTATTGGATGGGAATCGGCGGTATTAGGTAAGTTTTTATACTAATAGTACTTTAATTTTTGGCTTATCTAGTTATAGGTGCCCAAAGACTTGTAGATAATTTAGAGGGTAGATTAGGGAATATAAATAAATAGCAGAGATTATAAAATTCACTAGATAATAATCTATAAGTTTTAGGTTTCTTTTACCTACCTAATCTGTTTAGTAACATTATGCTTAAAATCTATACATTCTTTAATAATTTACGTAGAATGTACGCATCTGTAAAATATAATTGAGCTTTAGCTTATATTATTAGGTGCTATAAAGGATAAAGGATAAAAAAGAAGGGCCTTAATAGTTTTTAATTATTAGTAGGATTAATTTTAGTGGGCCGATATTGTAATATTTCTAGATTTATGTGTGGATAATGTATACTAAGGTAAAAATAATACAATCTTAAATTTATTAGATCTCTTAGAATACCCCATTTAACATATTTCCTATTTACTGCTTAACCAACATTTAGTGACCTAAATTTATAGATCTTTTCCGTTCTTAGCGCCGCATTATATTTTATTAGAGGAAGCGCTTTGTTGCGAAACTTATAGGGGTTATATACTAAGTCAAGATTACTAAAACTGTATTTATTATTTAAAACACTTTCTATTTTCTTATTTAAATTTCCTACTTTATAAAATTATAATATTAAATCCTAAAACAAAATCCTAAAACGCTAATAATACTCTATATAATAGACTACTAGTGCCCACTAAGATAGTTAAGCTAAACCAGTAATAAGATCTAATCCTATAATAAAGATATCAATCCTCTCCTTTATCTACTTTGCGTTTGCTTTAGTATAGTTAATCCCCTTTAATCAATTTTTACTTAGCCTTATAGACCTAATCCTAAAGGCATAAGTAGGCCAAGAGCTTATGTTTTAGTAAATTATGCCCTTATAAGTCCTATTTTACAACGTTAAATCTTCTTAGGTTATCAAACTCTTAAAATGCTATATATAAAGCCATGTTAAGTTTTTAAAACTTAACTTTTCTCCTAATTTTGGCCACAGCCCGACCATAAAACTGTATAGGCGACTAGGTGGCCTAGCTTAGGATTCCTTTAAGTGCGCTAAACAGAACGGCCGCTATTCAATGGTAAGAATCTCTAACTTGTTATTTAGAAACTATAGCTAACCCTTTAAATTAAGGCAATGCGTTAGTACGGAGGCTATATTATTCACGCTGTTAAAGATTTTTAGTGGAGTAGGCAATTATAAGGCCTTTTAAATGGATAGTAAGAGCGCTTAAGTTATAGTTAATTGTAAAGGAAACCTCACTTAGGTAGGAGTACCGGTACTACCTATAACTTACTAGCCTATTAATCCTTCTAAAGAGATTATAGAGGCGATGTACTTATAGCATCGGCAAAATATGGTACCCTTTCAATGGCCTCAATGGTTGGTGGTTGACGCAATTAGCGCGCAGTTAAGGTCATTTAGTAACTTAACCGACTAGCCTATATTGTGTTTTTTTGACACGCAGCCTGCGCGCAGCCTGCGCGTAACCTGCGCGCAACCTACCAGTAATCTACGCATTTGGCAACTATAATTATATTTACCTCTTTTATATTAATAACATATTTTAAATAAATAAAAGCTACTTTAAAGCTATTTATAAGGCTAGCAAAATAAATAATATTATTTTAAATAATTTAATATAATATAGTGATGGTTCTCTTTTACCTATCTACCTATTAACTTACCTACCTGCCTACATTGCCTACCTATCTATATTGCCTACCTATCTATATCGCCTACCTGTTTATATCTGCCTACCTATCTATATCTGCCTACCTATTAGTATTTGCCTACCTGTTTATATCTACTTACCTATTTATATCTGCTTACCTATCTGCATTGCCTACCTGTCTATATTGCCTACTTGTTTATATCTGCCTACCTATCTATATCTGCCTACCCGTTAGCATCTACCTACCTATCTGCATTTACTTGCCTATTTGTATCTACTTACCTATCTATATCTGCCTACCTATTAGTATCTCCCTATTTGTGCCTACCTGTCTATACTACCTTGATTTAATCAATTAATTAAATTATTTATAGTGTTTGCTAGCTAGTTGTTATTGTCTAGCTCTAGCGACGGTTGTCTAGTTCTAGCGACAGTTGTCTAGCTCTGGCAACAGTTATCTAGTTCTAGCAACGGTTATCTAGTTCTAGTAACAGTTATCTAGTTCTAGCGACGGTTGTCTAGTTCTAGCAATAGTTGTCTAGTTCTAGCGATAGTCGTCTAGCTTTAGCGACGGTTGTCTAGTTTTAGCGACAGTTGTTTAGCTCTAGCGACGGTTATCTAGTTTTAGCGACAGTTGTTTAGCTTTAGTAATAGTTATCTAGTTCTAGCAACGGTTGTCTAGCTCTAGCAACAGTTGTCTAGTTTTAGCAATAGTTGTCTAACTCTAGAGACGGTTATCTGGTTTTAGTAACGGTTGTCTAGCTCTAGTAATAGTTATCTAGTTCTAATAACAGTTGTCTAGTTCTAGTAATAGTTATCTAGCTCTAGTAATAGTTATCTAGCTTTGGCGACGGTCGTCTAGTTCTAGTAACAGTTGTCTAGTTTTAGTAATAGTTGTTTAGTTCTAGCAATAGTTATCTAATTCTAGTAATGGTTCTCTACTAGCTGCCGTTCTAGTGCCTCCCTAGGTAGGGAGGATATAAGGAAGAAAAGAAGGGTAAAAAAATAAGGTGGCTATATAGGCAGAGACATGTGTAGACGCTATTGGGAATATAGCGGGGACCTAATATAGAGCTTTATGTAGAGCCTCCATACGCAGAGCTTCGCGTAGAGCCTTGTGCAGAGCCTCTGTACGTAGAGCTTCGTATAGAGCTTCGTGTAGAGCTTCGTGTAGAGCTTCCGTATGCAGAGCTTCGCGCAGAGCCTCGTGCAGAGCTTCGTGCAGAGCTTCGTGCA
>Ga0307507_10002293_pt1 | contig 40749 bp, 17 predicted proteins | sample 7_EM_MG_FD_207223 | JGI IMG/M metagenome (GOLD analysis project Ga0307507, IMG submission 207223) | Populus trichocarpa ectomycorrhiza microbial communities from riparian zone in the Pacific Northwest, United States - 7_EM | ecosystem: Host-associated > Plants > Roots > Unclassified | place...
GCGCCCCCTAATGACTCTACAGTAGTAGAGCAAAGTTTGCGATACTAGCGCGTCCGTAGGCTTGTTACGGCAGCAGTGGTTCCTAAGGAGGTTAAAAAGTAAGGTAGTAGAGCACTATAGGTGACTTATAGGCGCCTTATAGACGAGTCCTAAAAGGCGGGGAGACGGATTACGGGGTTTTCTTAAAAGAGTTTTCTCCCCACATATATATAAGGAGTAGTCCGCGTGGGCCCAATAGGGATCCGAATTGGACGTTAAGCAATAAATAATAATAATAAGTATAGATGGTGCAAGCTAGGTTATCTAGGTGGCGAGAAAGGCTGCTAGATAAAGTATACCTACCTAAGACCTAAATGGTAGAGACCTGGAGAGAAATGGCCTCCGCGCCTAGATAATGGAGCAGCCTTAAATATAAATAAGGCCTTTAAGGGGACACCTAATCGCCCCTCTTAAGCTACTAATTTGGCAACTAGATTAATCTTTGCTACGTAGGTTATTAGGCTAGTAGCTATAGCTTTAGGAACGAATATTAAGGACTCCTAGATAGCCAATAGTTACTTAAATATTTATATAGGCAACGACATTAGGAAGTTCGTGCAGTATAAGAAAATTAAACTAATCTAAGTCTAAATAAGAGGAGGCCTAATAAAGGCCATTGGCGTTAGATTAGTTAAGCTTATAGTTGCCCAAACTAACTACTCGGCCTATATAATTATATTCACCAAAGTATATTACTATCCTAACTTCTTTATAAATATTGTCTTGCTTAGTGTCCTATAAGGAAAGAAAGCCTTTTTTAACAGTCTCTATAATATAATTAACTTTATTAAAGATTGGGCAGAAATAGCCTATATCCCATGCATTAACGGACTTAATTCGTTTATATAGGTAGACAACCATATAGAGGTTCCCTTTGTAATAGCTCTGGCTACTATATAATCGCGCCTTTATAAGAAAGGCGTGCTTGCTAAAGCTACTATAGAGACTTGGTATAAGAGACTATAATACCTTCCTTCTACCTAGATACGTCTCCTTACTAGAAGCATAAAGGGGATTATAGTTACTAAGGATAAGCCATTTTACTGCGAGGACTGTTACCTTAAAAAGGCCAAGAAGTAAATATTAAGATGCCCTTAACGACGTAGCAATCGTATATTTAAAAAGGTGCATATTAATATAGTTGGGCCATTAAAACACAAAGGCCTCCACGGTAAGAAGTACTGGGTACTATTCACTAATAACCGAATATGCTTTAGATAGATTTACTATATATTAAATAGAGGCTCCGCGGCCTCTATTTTAAAGCAGTTTGTTTAAATAATTAAGACTTAAACAGGGATAACGATTGGCTGCTTCCGGTTGGATGGAGCTGCTAAGTAGTTTAGTAAGGACTTAACTAATTTCTTTAAGGACGAAGGTATACTTACTAAGGTCTCTACCCTATATACTATATACCAAAATAGAATAGCAGAGAAGGCCAACCACTTAGTTAAAGAAAGGGTTAGGGTGATGTTAATTAAGACTTAATTACCACTAAAGCTCTAGCTTAAAGTCGCTAAGGTAGCTATACACGGGCTTAATATATTGCCTATATTAGTTAATAAGAACAAAGCTCCGCCCGCTTAAGTAATGGCTCTCACCCTAGGTAACACTAATTCTATAATTATGTATGCTAACTAGAAGATCTATAGCTATACCGCCTATATCCATATTAATAAAAAAGACCCTTAGCGGCAATGGGGCAATAAATTTATTATAAGAGCTTAGAAAGGACGATTGGTTAGCTATAAAGGCTTATATATATATCACGTCTATCTACCTTATAAGAACAGGGTCGTTTAATTAAGCAGTGTTATATTTAATAAATCAGGAACCTTTCTTACTACACCAATTAGTAAAGAAGGTAGTAACGATAATATCTACTAGGTACTACTTAAGAAACTTCCTACCAAAGATACTATACCAGAGGTCTCTTAGTTACTGCAGAAAGGAAGTAAGGTCTCTTAGCCACTATAGGAAGAAAGTAAGGCTTCTTAGTTACTATAGGAGGCAGAAGAGGTCTCTCGGGCCTCGCAGTTAGGGGGTAACTCTTAGTTAGGGGGTGCCTCTGTCACGGAGTAGGCACGAGCCGGGATACAATGCACTAAACGAGGTAGTAATTGAGAAGGCTACGTACACGTAACTATGCGTGGTTGATACAAAGACATTGGATGAAGAAGAAGAGTCTTCGTGTGCCAGGTACGGGTATAAATAGGGGTTGTAGGGGAACGTGCGCAGGTGTCTCGGGACGAACGTGAGTACGGGTCAAGAACGTCAAAGACGCGTAGAGACGTGAGAACGAGTGAGTCCCGTGACAGCCTCTAACAATTACGACATCGCACCACAGCATAATTAACCTCCCCTCACTAATAACGAACAGGTAGGCCTTAACTAGCAAGAGCTACCTAATCTAGAAGGATACGTCCGTTAGAAAGAGACTCCCCTAAGGGATATCTACTAGGAAGACCTAGAGTAGATTCTAGATAAGTACTTAGATAAGGAGGCTAAATCTATAGCGAATACCCGTACACGGTTAAAGCCACGGCTTAACTATAGCGTACTCCATAGATTTAGAAGGAAGGAGCTAGCCACAAAAGCTACCTACCTTACCCCATCCTTCGCCTATACATTTATAAGTGCTTTATTACAGCCTTAGTAGATAAGGATAACTAAAGGACTACCTCTGGAGCCACGCAACTAGAAGAAAGCTATCAATTTAATATTTAAGAAGGAGTAGAAGGCTACGGCGGATAAGAAATAGGAGTCTTAAATAGTTAATATCTTATTTAAGATTATTAAACTTCTATCTAGAGCTAAGGCTCTACCTATTAAATGGGTCTTTATATACAAATTTAATAAAAACAACGTCCTATTTAGATAAAAAGCATAGCTAATATTACGCGGTAATAAGCAGCGCCTAGAAATTGACTATAGCGACATATTCGCAGGCGTTGTTTAACCTAGTATATTTAAGCTACTAATGGCCCTAGTTGCTATATACAATCTAGAGTACAAGCACTTAGATGTAATTACTGCCTTTCTTAATGGGAAGCTTAACCGCAAGAATATCTATATTTAGCTGCCAGAAGGATACCGCCAGTATTAGCAGGACGGCGTTGCTCTTATAGGCCTACTGCTTAAGGCTCTCTACAATCTTAAGCAGGCGCCATATCTTTAGTATAAGGAGCTTAAGAGCTTCCTTATTACCCTTAAATATATGCCAATTCCAGCTAACTTATACGTCTTTATTAGCTAGTAAAGCAGCCAAATTATTATTATCTACATCAATAACCTTATCTTAATTGGACGGGATATATGGACAATTAAACTGCTTAAAGAAGCACTTAGGAATAAGTATAAAGTAAAAGACTTAGGCCTAATTGCGTACTACTTGGGTATTTAAATTATATAAAACCGCTACGCGCGATTAATTTAATTAGTATAGGACGCCTATATTAGGAAGATCCTACATATATTCTATATAGAGGATTGCGCACTAGCCTCTATACTAATTTACTCCTCCGCGGTAGACTTTAAGCTATATAAGCCTAAGGATCAAGCTCCGTAGGAGCTGGTAAAACAATATTAATCGCTAATAGGCTCTCTACTGTATTTATATAATTAGACTTAGCCTAATATGGCCTAGGCCGTAGGGAAGCTCTATTAGTTCCTATATAGCCCTACCAAACTATATATGGACGCCGCGATGTAGATACTCACCTACTATATAGGGACAATTAACTTAGGTATAGAGTTCGGCTTATCCTAAGGGTAGTAGCTACCTCTAAAGGCCTTCGCCAAGGCGTCAGCTACGGACTATACTACGCCTAATTATAGTAGGGAGTATAGCGGAAGCGTACTAGGTAATATACCTAACCTATAACTACACGGCTATAGCAATGCAGCGTTCGCAGATATAGTTAACAGAAAGTTAACTTCTGGCTATATCTACAAGCTAATAGGTGGCCCAGTTTCACATAAGTTAAGTAAGTAGTTAATTCTTATAACCTCTACTACAGAGGCTAAGTATGTAGCAATAATATATGCGGCTAAGGAGGCCTTATGGCTCCGTCAATTGCTTACTAATTTGGGCTATACTAAAAAGGATCTACTACCGATATATTTATATAGCGACAATTAACTAGCTATTAGCCTTGCTAAAAGCGACGACTACTACACGCGCACTAAGCACTTTAAGCTATACTAGTACTATATTCGTAACAAGGTTTAAAGCGACGTAATCCACCTATAGCACGTTCCTATAAGCAGTATAATAGCAGACGGTCTTACGAAGCCAATATCAATAACTTAATTTAGGAACTTCGTTAAGCAGCTAGGCCTCGTTTAATACGATATAGACACTAAACCTAAGTAGAAAATCGTATATAGGCCGGCAAATCCTTAGAGGATACGCCGTTTAACGATTCTAATTAATGCTAATAACTTTTAAATAGGGGATGGGAATAATGTAGAGCTTATAACGGGTAATTAATTATAGCTTAAAAAGAGGTTAAATAGGACCTATAGTACACTCGGAGGATTACGAGGTGTTTCTTTTATATATTAATAAGTTCAATACTAGTTTAGGAAGGGTCTGCTTCTGTTTTTAGTGAAGTACTAGGGGGCATAACGATGGTTCTAGAAGAGTCCTCTATATGCGTTTCCTGCCTATATAAGTAGATTCCCTTTATTTCTATTTTGGACGGTGTCCTTAGTAATTACTTTAGCCACTATAGACATAGGCCTATATAAAGGCCTATATTCGTCGTAGTTAGATTCTATAGATTTATTCATTCATTCTAATATTATTTAGTTTATTAAGTACCTATGATTATAGGGAGCACTTATAATGGAAGGGAGTACCCGCTATAATAAGGAGTACTTACGAAAATAAGGAGTACCCTCGATAAAGGAGAGTGCCTATAAGTAGCAGTGTCTATAGTAATGGGGAGCACCTATAATGTTAGGGAGTACCTATAATGGTGGATGCCTATAGCAATATGCCTTTGGCCAGTTTTCAGTGGCCGTCTCTAGATAGTTGGCATTTAGCCTGCGTGTTTTGCTTGCGGGTTTTACATATAGGTTTATAGGAAAGCATGCTATTTAATTAGTATTTATATTGCTTAATTTTTATAAAGATACTTTAATTATAATATAACTCTTAGCTAAGTTATAGTAATTTAGAGATCTCTGTAGGAGTCTTTACTAAGTTAATTTTAGGCCATCCCAAAAAGAAATATCCCTTAGGATGCCCTACCTAAACCTATATTATACTAGTTCAGTCTTAATAAATATAGTAACTATAAACCGGAATTACGTTATTCTATTGCTTTATTTCTGCACTAAGTAGGTTATTGTAATATTATTACAGTAACCTTAGGAAGCCCTTAGGGTAGCCCTTAGAAGGTTGTTGGTTACGTAACAGATGCACGTGCCTGTAGTATATATAGTTCTCCTTAATCCTAGAGGCCTTACCTCCTTAAGGATTTATCTTCTCTCCAATCTCTCTTATTCCACAATTATGCCTTTATAGCCCCCTGCCTATAAAGTCCTCTTACAGTTATCTTATTAGCTTGGCTAAGTCTTTAATATATATATAATATAGGCAGTTAGGCAATAGCTTTAGTTACGTATATATTAGTACAAATCATTTACTAATATCTCGTAATAGCCTATATTATCCACTACTAACCTATTGTTAGGACGCCAAGGTCCTTAGGGTATGTAGTAACGTGATAATAGTAATGGAATGCAAATAAGTATCTGGTTCTTGATGAAGTAGAACTGTAGAACTGAATTCTGCTGTTCTCTGATGCGGGGCGACTACGTTTTGTAGGCGTCTCGCCTGCGCCTTGCCTGCGCTAAGCCGGTTACGGCCAGTGCGTCTCTATGGCCTAACAATTGCCCCCCCCTTCTTAAGCGGCTGTCCTTAGCCGATGCTATTGTACAATAGGAGCGCTATTATTGTCCTTTGCTGAATAAAAAGTGGGTAACTAAATTTAAGTGAATCAGATAATGGGACAATAGGACAATAAGACAATAGGACGCTAGGGCCTTATAGAGACCTATAAAGGTAGGAGTCCCCCCTAAGGTAGGACACTAGATTTCCCTTCCTATTTAATTTTAATTTGTCTAGCCTGCGACTCGCCTTCTTTATAATTTCTTCTTAATTATAAATCGCAAGCGTTACGCTGCCAGTTCGCCTGCTAGTAAGCCTTTTATAAGCATTCTCCACGCCTGCTTATAGCTGTCGCTAATCCTACTAGACGTCGTCTAAGCTCCTATATTGCTCGCAAGCCGCTTCCCTAGCCTTGCTGGAACCTATCTGCCTCCGCTACACCAAGCGTGTGGCCACCGCTGGGCGGGCTATCTACGGCAAGCAGGCCAACCGCAATTGCGGTTACTGCCGACGACTAAATAAGTCATGCCAAGTAGTAAGTCCATGTGCGTTGGTTTATGTTTCAATAGCTAACAAGACTAGGTCCCTAAGGCCTTCTATAGCCGCCTAAACGAGCTGCTTGCCCTTATTGACAGGGCTAAACGCCGCCGGGTTACTAGCGGGGACACGGCTGACCTTAATGCTTGCGTCGCTGCCGCCTAGAAATCCTTTACAAAGGATATTAAGGCCTTAGTGCGCGCTAGCGCTAAGCACGGTCTTCGCCAGCGCCCAAAGGGCGAAGACTTTCCCCTGCTCCAAGTGCAGAAATTACAGGCCATCCGTTGTACCCTTAAAGGGATCCTTAACGTAATACGTGCTTCAGTACGTGTCGTAACGCAGGTGTTTCGCCGGCGTAGCGTATACTAATAGTGCTTGTAGGCCAATATGCCTCCTATTATAAGGGATAAGGAGGAGGATAAGGGTGAGGAGGATAAGAAGGATAAGAAGAAGAAAGAGGAGGAGGATAAGGAGGGAGAGAAGAAGGAGGAAGAGGAAGGAAGTAAGGAGAGGGGGGACTTGATGGAGCTGTAGTGTATTTATATTTCTATTAGCGTTCTACCGTCGCTCTGCTGTCGTTCCATCGTTGCCCTACTGGTGGGGCGTAATCCTGGTTACAATTTAATCGTTCCGGTTCTCTTACTACTTTCTTTTCCATTTGCCCCTTAGGGTAAAGTGACTATTATATATCTCCTTTACGTCCTTATTAATGTCCTCTGCTGGGACCTATTTATTATATTCTTTTGGCCAGCCTTTTCACTTAACCAGGTACTGTAGGGTCTAGTTACGTCCCTTCCTTCCATATACTTCTTCTACCTTATACCGGTCCTCTTGGTCCTCTTTATTATCTAGCTTAATAGGCCCTAGTAGAGGGTCTCTAGTAGTGCCCTTATGTTGTTTATATGGCTCTAGTAAGCTAACATAGAACACTAGATAGATATAGTAAGACGTAGGTAGATATAGCCGGTATGCTTACTTTCTAACTAGTTCGGCTATACTAAAAGGTCTAATAAAGCGTGCTGTAAGCTTCTTACTTAGCCTTTTTAGTTTAAGGTTCTTAGTTAATAGTAGGACTAGATCCCCTACTTTATATACCTATAGTTAGTGATAACGATTGTAGTATTTCGCCTATGTCTTAGCAGCGTGTTCCTAGCGTTTCGCCAGCGCTTTGCGTTTAAGGGATATTCTTTTAATCCGCTCTAAGGCGGCTGGAATAGAATAACTATTATCCACCTTAACCTTATATTCTAGACGCGGGTAAAACCTATAGTAGGCATAGAACGGGCTTATGCCTATTATACTATATTTAGCATTATTATAGGCGAATTCGGCTAGTAGTAGTAGGCCTACCCAATTGCTTTGCTTTTCGTTACAGAATATATAGAGGTAGTATTCTAGGGTTTAGTTCTAGCGTTCTATTTACCCGTCTATTTGTGGGTAAAAGGCCGTACTTAGCCTACATTTTATCTTCGTAGCAAAGTATAGCTCTAACCAGAACTTACTAGTGAAGATACTGCCGTAATTAGATATAATCCCTCTAGGGGCTCTAAAACGGCGTACTACTTTATCAAGAAAGAGATCCGCAAGTTTGGTTGTAGTAATAGTTTTTACTATAGGCAGATACAAGGCCATCTTAGTATAGCGGTTGACTATTACGTATATTGCATTATATACCTTATCGCCTTATCTGCTAGGTGGTAGGCCTATAATAAAGTCCATTATAATCTCCTGCCACGGCTAACCCGGGCAAGGCAGCGCTTGGAGCTCGCTATAAGGGCAATATCAAGGCGCACGCATATGCTGGCATAGATTATAGGTAGAGATATAGCTTATAACGTCCGCAGTTATATTAGGCTAGTAGTACTTGCGTAAAAGTAGATCTAGGGTCTTTTTCTTACCAAAGTGGCCGGCTAGGGCATTATTGTGGTGGATCTATAGGAGTTCTGTACAAACTACTAGGTCTAGGGGCACATATAGCCTCCTATGGTGACAAAGTAGTCCAGTGGAATTAAACTGCCACACTGGCTTTAAGTAGGCGCGTTAATGGCGTCTTGCCGTATCTAAGCTATTGCTGCGCTTTTGCAGCACAAGGTTATCTATAGTTTGAAGTCCTTTAATAAGCTTGACGACTATTTCCGTACTAGACTTATAAGCACTCTCTTAAGCACTTGCTTCTCTGACTTAGGTCCTCGTTATACGCTGCTTGATAGTATACATGCAGGTTGCCTAGTTAAAACGTAATGCTATATTGCCTAGGCGTACCTCTGTCAGGTCGCCAGCCTATAGCCGTAAAAGCAATACCTTTATAGAAAGCTCGCTTTCCTATACACCTAATAGGACTTTTACTTTAAGTTAGTGGCCCTGCATTCCCAAAGTCCTTTAGAGTAGTGGTAGTATGGTGTCTTCTTCTAGCGGACCCCCTGCGCCTAGGGGTCGCCTTGACGGCGCGTCTATAGGGTTCGTTTTTCCCGCCCTATGCTTAATAATAAAGTTATAGGCAGCTAGTGTTATAGCCTATCTAACTTGCCGTCTATTAAGGGCTTTTACTTTTATAAAACCCTTTAGATTATTATAATCTGAGAGCACTTCTAGGCGGCTTAATAGCCCTTTAATATAGTGTCTCTAATGCTTAAAAGCCTCTATAATAGCTAGTAGCTCTTAATTATGGGTTTTATAGTTACGCTCTACTAGCGAAAGCTTCCTAGACTATTAGATACCAAAGGCCGTTTTTAAACAGCTGTAATATGATTGCTGCTAGGCCTTATATTGAGGCATCCGTCTCTAACCGAGTTAGTAGGCCCGGTGTATAATGTCGTAGGAGCGGCGCCGTTGTAAAGGCGTTGTAGAGCCGGCGTATTGCCTACTCTGCCTCCTCTGGCCAATTAAAAGGCCTAGCTTTGCGGCCGTTCTTTACTCCTTTTAGGAGATCAGTAATAGGCTTTATAATAGCAGAGTATTTATAGATAAACCAATAATAGAAGTTAGCAAAACCTAGGAAGACCTAGATATCCCTATAAGATTAAGGGCTCTCCTATTTGGTAATAGCTTCTACCTAGCTAGGATCTATTACTACGCCTTTAGGGCTAATAATGTATCCTAGGAACTCAATTTCCTGTACGCCAAACTTGCACTTCTTGAGGTTTGTATATAGTTGGTATTATTACAACCTACGCAGCACTTCTACTATGTGGCGCTAATATTCCTCTGGATTTTCAGAGAAAATTAGAATATTATTAAGGTAGACCATATAGAAGACGTCTACTAGTCCTAATAAGGCCCAATTAATATAGCCCTAAAAGGTTGCTGGTCTATTGGTTAGCCTAAAAGGCAAAACTAAGTACTTAAAGTAGCCGTAGCGCGTGCGGAACGCCGTCTTCCACTTGTCGCCACGATGGATACAAAGGCGGTAATACGCATGCGTTAGGTCTAGCTTAGTAAAGATCTTAGAACCTACTAAGCGGTCTAAGGTCTTACTAATTAATAGTAGTATAAGACGATTCTTAATCATTACCTTGTTAAGGCCTCTGTAGTTTACACAGAGCTACAGCTTCCTATCCTTTTTAGGTATAAAGAGGATAGGTGCCCCTATGGGACTAGTACTTAGTTAAATCTAGCCTTTAGCTAAGGCGTTATCTAAGTACTCCCTTAGGACTTCCAGCTCCTTAGCTAAGAGGTTATAGAGCGGCCTATATAGGGCCTCCTATCCCTCTTCTAGGTTAATAGTATGGTCGCCCTAGTGGTATTAGGGTAGCTTTCCTGCTTCCTTATAGAAGAAGACATTACTAACTTCCTTTAACTATAGGGGGAGGACTGGCAAGCTACTATTGTTTTATTTACTAGGTATTACTCTAGAAGTTAATAGGGCAAAGACCCTAAATTCTATCTAGAGAGACTCCACGAAACCCTTAGGGGTTTATAGTAATAGGAATAAGCTGTCTAGCTTCTATTGCCACGCCTTTGCCTCGCAGTTAATAAGAAGTTGGGCCTTCTTTAACCCCGGCATACCTATGGTAATAGAAGGAGATGCGTCAGCCATTCTATAGCAGATAAGGGTTACTTCCCTAATCTTGCCCTAGCTGTCCTTTATTCTTAGTAGTACCTTATAGGCCTTATAGCAATATACCTAAGTCTTATTTAACTAGGAATAGGTAGGTAGTTCTACGTCTAGCATCTTAAAGTTACACTCTATAGCAAATCGCTGGTTAACTATATTTACTTTGGCACCAATGTTGAGTATTACTAAGGTCTCCTTTTAGGTCTTCTTTAGGAGGACTTTACCTAAGACAGTAATAGCTTCCTTATAATCTAGTAGGAGCTTATACCCTGCGGCTATAAGGGGGTCTAAGGGCGTTTGTCTTTTCCCAGTATAGAGGTAGCGTTTACGCTACTAGATGGTAGTTGATTCTATAGCTGCTCTTTGTATTGTCGCCACCAATGTCCTAGCTGTCTATATTTTGAGCAGTTTCCTTTAGGCTGAGTTAAACCCCTAGCGGTATTGCTTTGCCCCGCCGTCAAGTCACTGGCGGTGGTTTTGGAGTCCGCTTTCCCTAAGTTACCTAACTGGGTGGTCTTTGTATTCGAGTTTATGGCGCGTCTATTACTTCTACCCTATGGGGCGCTTGCGCTCTTCTAGTTTTCCTCTAATAGGGCAGTTAGGGAAACTAGCTAGTCTTAAGTTTAAGGGAATTCTTAATAGTTGGTGATAGCAAGCTGTAGCTTTAGCCGCAGTTTCGCGAACAGATGTATTATTAGATGCTTTACATTATAAGGAGGGTTAATTTACGCTTCTAAGGTGGTTAGGTAAGCAGCAAACTCTTTATAGGTTAATCAGTTCGCTGCGTTGCCCTTGCATATATTAGGGCTACATGGAGTTCTTAATTAATAGGACTTTTAATCTAATTAAGTAAGAATTCTATAAGCTCCTCCTAGGTAAACTACATATCTGGATAGTTATCTTTATACTATAGCTAAAGGGTTCGGTTGGTCCCCTTTATATATTGCATAGTAAACGTAACTTTGGTATCCTCATCCGTGAAGCCGTTGTGCTCCAGGCGGAACGCCAGCTTTAAGCTATTGCGGAAGTCTTAGTGCTCTTAAATACTCTTACCATAATATGGAGCAATCTTCTCTATTTTAATAGCCCGTTTTGACGGAGCGCCTATTGTATTAGTAGCCCTCCGCTTGAGGTTCGGACGCATTTGGCTACCATCCAAGTACTCCAATGGGATGGTTTGAGGTTATAGAGATGGGTTAGGAACGGGAGTTAATATTACCTTGCTGTGTTAACGCCGTCTTAGCACTTCTACCTCTTCCCTAAGTAACTGTAGTTTTCTTTATTTTAGGAGTTATAACTTCTTATTCTCTAGCCGTTGTATTTCTTCCTGTATATCCCCTTCGCCTATAACTTCCGGTTCTGTCTAGAATATGGGTCCGCCCGCGTTATCCTAGGGCCGTTCCCCAGACTCGGTACTACATACTACGCTAGTATTACATACTGCGCTAGTATTACGCCCGCGTCTCGCCATTAGGTCGATAGGCTGCAATATAGTTAATAAATATAGGTCGTCTTCTTGACAGAGGGTTGCCGCTATATAGTCGTGGCCTTAGCAGACTGTGGTGTTGTTGGGCCACTACCCCTAAAAAGGGATGAGAATTCAGAACTGTTAGGACGCTAAGGTCCTTAGGGTATGTAGTAACATAATAATAGTAACGGAATGTAAATAAGTATCTGGTTCTTGATGAAGTAGAACTGTAGAACTGAATTCTGCTGTTCTCTGATGCGGGGCGACTACGTTTTGTAGGCGTCTCGCCTGCGCCTTGCCTGCGCTAAGCTGGTTACGGCCAGTGCGTCTCTATGGCCTAACACCTATAACTAGATTAGCGCAAGCAGCAATGCAGATACTCTAGTATTTGCCGCTTATGCTAAATACTAGATTATAATGTGGTGTATTTTTTCTAAGCGTAATTACCCCGCTCCTAACCTTAATCTTAATTTAAAGCGGATTATTTTTAGTCTTATTGTTGTTAGAGCCTATATTTATAGAAAGAATTATTTATAGCTCTATTGATATTTTTAGAAGTTGTTAAATTAGTATACAATATGGACTGGCGTGTAGAATGTATTGGTATATAGGTGTAAACGGTATATAAAACGGTATTATTTTTGGACTGGTATAAAACTACTGGTCTTATATACTAGTACACTTTTTTTACTGGTAGGTTTGTAGTACTAGTCCTTATCCTTCTAATAACGTATTACCAATCCACGCTTTCTACTAGTAAACTCTTTATACTAGTTTAATCCAATACTAAAAATATACCAGTCCATTTTTTATACCAGTTATAACTAAGTGACTCCCTTTATACTAGTCTAAATCCAACACCAAAAATGTACCAGTCTATTTTTTATACCAGTTATAACTAAGTAACTCCCTTTATATTAGTCCAAATCCAATACCAAAAATATACCAGTTTATTTTTTATACCAGTTATAACTAAGTGACTCCCTTTATACCAGTCTAATTTAAATATTATTCCCGGGTTGCAGCTGATCGTGGTCTTGGACACGTTAAACGTGGTCACTAATAGGGGTCGGCGAAAGCTAAGCGTGGTTACCAATGGAGCCCCCGGAAAAAGGTTAGCAGTACTACACTTTTACCTATATAGAACGCGCATTGGTAGCTATATTTGACTTAAGCGAACACACAAACTAAAATATCAAGAGTATATGCTCCGTATACACCTAGAGACATAGACATAGATATATATATATATCTATACCTACACATATATAACTGTATTTATATATGCCTTACTATACCAATAATAAGTGAAAACTATACTAAAGTAAATAAGAGTATAGTAGGGTGGCTGAACGGTCTATAAGTCAGTATGCACAATTATATGCTAGGTATATGCTAAGGATACACAGGTACACCAGAGCGTACCTAACATTAAATATAAAGACGATAGTTCTTAAGATAATATAATCAGTAGAGAGAGTATCGAAGATAAGGAGGGTAGGGAGGGCGAGGAGGGTAAGGGTTAAGATAGCATATAATAGCGGTTTCCATTTTATATAGGTCTCTCTGAGGTAAGACTACGTATAATACTATATATAGGCTATATATATGCTAAGAATATCTAGAGCACACTCTAAGACCATAGAGCACTTATTAGCTCTAATAGTAAGCACCAAGTTATTATTTAAGAGGCAATAGACTATATTATAATGCCAGAATATCCAGCAACTAGAAAAGAAGGAATTGTATACTTTATCTATAAAGCAACACCTCTGCTATCTATAGATGCAGATAAAGAAACAGTATGTAAGGTTATTAAGCAGTATATATCAAAGGTATGCAATATATATGCTAGGTATATGCTATACTTATGCCTCTAGTAGATTTAATTTTTGTTTTATAAAACTAATAACCCTAAAGTTACACGACTACAACTCCTTAGAGAAAATAATAATTGGGAGAGTAGAAAAGCATTTTATTAAGCGTTTAAATATAGCGGTATTAAATACTACGAGCACGCTTATGAGGATGTCCTCCGTATATGCCCCGTATATAATAGGGTTAAGCTTAAATTAATTAACGACCTCTAAAAGCATAGCAGTCGTCTACACTAAGCAGTAGAGGTTAATGAAAAGCTTAAGCAAAGTATAGAGAAGTAAGCATTATCTATATATATTAGGTAAATACTTATAATATACAGCTACTACAACGGTATTCTATAATTATGGCGGCAGTATACCTATCCTAGTACACAAGAACGTGTATGTAGTGAAAGTAGACTAACAATATTTTCTTGATATAGAGTGCGCATATGGCTAGCGTATGCGTGATATATGCTTATTATATGCAGATGATGTTTATCGGTTATTCTAGCAGCAGTAATACTAAACCATGGCATACTGCTTGGCCTTTATTATTAATAACTGCTAGGGTAGATATTTAATACCTACGTCTACTTATTGAATATGGGGTTTAGGAACTTAAAAAAGAATATACCTATATTAGATATTTAACGTCAAAGCAAAAAAATTGTGGTAGGTAATGTATACACTATATATACGCTACGTATATACTAAGCCTATTAGGGTTTAACCATCCGCAAGGCTAAGGTAGGGTAGTAAGCCGAACATACGGTATACGGTTAGATTGCTATATTCCTATTAATATAGCATAGTATCCTTATATTTGCCTTATTATACGGAATTCTTATATATATTATCTACTATACCTAATAAAGCTACCAATTGACCTTGCTAATAATATAGTTAAAGTAATAAAGTAGGTGGAAGTTTTAAGCCTTACTATATATATGCCCCGTATATGCACAGTATATGCGAATAAAACTACTTATTATGGTATAGGTTGATTCATCCTATCTCCACAGTATTATACTCTATGTAAGAAGTATAGGGCGTAGACACTATATGCAGTGTATAGTAGTCTTAATATTAAGGATCGAATTACTGCTCTAATTTAAAAGGAAAGGATGCTATAATTCCCAGAGGGGACGGTATATGTAGGTAAGTATAGGTTAGATATACGTCAAGTATATATAGAGCCTAAGCGTAGTAGGTATGCTACGCGAGTTCTCTATTAACTAATATAAAGAGAACACAGAGTAATAGATTTAGGCAATTTATAACTTTAATAATAAGCATTTCCTTATTGTATGCTATATATACGCGCAAGCTAAGGCATTCCAACATATAATATATATCGAAATGGACCTATTATTTAAAATGGTTTAAGGTAAAATGAATTTATTCTTAATTGCGGGATAGAACGAGAATTCTAAATGTATGCATGCCCTATGCTATATATATGCTATGCACAGGCTAATACCTATAATAGGAATTAAGGTGTGGGTATATGTATTTCTAAACTTAGAAACACGTGCTGTATATATAAAGATATTTTAGCTAGTATTTAAGGTTTTAAGTAATACTGCCTGATTATCTATACAATTTGTATATATTTATGGAACCGGACTTTATATGGCTATAGTTAATATATGTAAGAAATAAGCTGGTGGTAAGTATACGCTGCGTATATACCTAGCATATGCTAATAATATATAGGCTTTGGGGATTACCTATATATAATTAACCCATCCCGTGAATGGGATGAATACCTTTAGTATATACTTATATTCTGCCAAGTATATATTAAACAAAACTTTGTAAAGCGCTTTCTAACCCATAAAGCAAGATATATTATAGAGCAGATATAGAAAGCGGAGACGGAGCAGAAACTAATAGAGCGTATGTAAAGTATATGCATACTATATCTAGAGCTTACGTCTTGGATAAATAATAAGAAGAAAATATAGATACTAGCTAGGCTTATAAAGGAAAAGTTAAAGGTCCCTTATAAGTAGTAGGCATATGCACGAAAGCATACTAGAATTAGTAAAAGTAGTCACTTTTAAGATAATAACTTTACCGGTTAAAACTTATGCATGCTTACTGCAGTACTACGGTAAATGTATACGCTCTATATATACACCACATATTTTAACATTTTAGTATAGGCTTAAACTCTATATACAAGAAATATTTGACCTATAAGAGCTATATAAAGAGACAGGAATAGATAATATATGGAGAAATTATAGTAACTTAAAGCGGATAGCAGTATAGCTACAGAAATAAAGTATATATATGCGCTGTAAATGCAAAGTAGATACTAAGCTTAAGCAGCCTAGAAATAGCGGAAAGTAGCTAAGTAATAAGCTAAAAATTCTAAACTAAATCTTCCTTAGAATCCTTAGAACCTATTTAATACCCCTAAGCCTAATCTACAGTATATACCTGATATAGAATTACCTACTATATTTAGTGGGCAGACTATGTCGCAGATAAGTAGAGCAGATAATGATATTATATTAGTATTAGATACGTTGCGCATATCCACAGTATATATAGTGTAGATGTTACCCCTACTATCTTAAAGTCAAACGCCCCAGACTATAGGTAAAAGGCATAGGTCTAACCTATCTACGGAGAAGATAAAGAAGGAGGCATATACACTCCGTATAGAAAATATAGAGTGATGAATTAATAAATTAAAATAGGCTAAAGATGTATATAATAAAACAAAGGAGCTAGCAGAGCTTAAGAAGTGGGTATAGGAGCATAGTGTTAGTATATAGGGCGTATATATATGGTATACGCAGAGCAAGTGTTATAGAGTTCTATTACCATAAATAAAGAATTGATTAATATAGGCCTATAGCCCCACGCCCTATATTAGGTATATACCTAGCCTATTTATTTACTAAACTCCGCCCAAACTCCAACTATGCATATTGTATATTGCGTATGCAGTGTATAGGCCCAGTATATGCTGGGACTTAACCAGTGATGCAGGACAAGCGGCGGGTTCCACCTATAGTGGGGGTGGCTTATATAGAGTATAAGTATAATATATGTAACAGAATGAACTAAACTTACTAGAGCTCTTACTACTACTATAGCAGCGGCCTATTGTTTTTCTGCTCCCTATACTAAATATTAGTAGTGTATATGCAGAATATATATAAAGCAAACCTACCGCTCTGGCGGCGTGTAGACGGCAAGGGGGACTCCTCGCGGTTATCTAGGGGGGTCGGGCCGCGCTGTGTATATAGTTAGCGTATGCTAAATATATGTAGGTAAAATACTAACCTTGCGCTTTAAGCTAGTGGAGGGAGTGGTAGGGCTGACGCGCTGTTTCCCTTGTGTTAGTATATGCTTAGTATAAGCGCGTGTTAACCTATAGTTAGTAGAAGACATTAGGGGTTTGCATATACGTAGGGTATACGTATATAAGCTAGTAATATAACTAAGTGGTGGTTTTAGTAATATATATATAGGGGATATGCTAAATCGAACTTTCCTAATCTCCTAAATATAGAGTTAAGCATTAGTTTCGGAATCAGGCAGTATCCCTAGTGGTAGCCATACTTATTCCTTATATACGCTACCCTTAGGCCTATAAGTGCCTTTAGGTCTGAAATTAAACTTAGGGGGAATAAGTATATAGATAAATAGATATATATATTGGGGTATAGTGCGTATATATAGAAGCAACACTAGTGCTCTTACCTTGTAATGGAATTGCCTGCTAAATTAAATAGCAAACCCCTGGTCCTGGGTACTGTATTTAATTAGCTTAGGCTAAGCGTATATACAGCATAGGGTAAATATATATAAAGAGTATATAGGCATCTATATACTCTAAGATCCTGGAACCTAAGGGGCCATGACTATAGACACTATTAGCGACGCATATATAACGTATAGGCATAGATATATTTAGGCTTATATAGGTATCTTATATCCCGCTAGCCACTAGAGAGAATAAACAGCTTTAGGGAACTATAATACATTAGCCTCGCATATACGCTGTATATATATAGCATATACTTCTCGCCTATAACCAGCTCTCCGACTAATGTGTTATTAGTAGTTGGGTTAGTTACTGCATATAGTAAATATATGCTGAGCTGCTATAACAATATAGTAGTATATACAAGCACCGCTGTGCTTATTGCGGATATGCCGGCAATACTATAGCCATATTAGTAAAGCTGTAGGCGCTATGTATATGCAAAACATATACTTGGCTAAGCGGTAAAGATATGGCCGCACATCTGCGTACCATTAACTGCAATATTATACCTAAACTTTGGCTTAGCATATGCTATGCATAGGATGTAGATAAGTAATATACACCATAGTATTAACTAAGGAGAGTATAGAGGCGGCGTTGGGTAGGTCTGGTATACGCTTAGTATATGCCTACGCAGTATATAGAGCTGTATATACTTGCGTTGTCTTGGACCGAAACGGTTGGGGCTACATATAGTTAGTATATGCACTGGATATGCGGCTCTATATACACTTACGTCTTCCTCTAGCAAGAGCTGCTGTAGCGCGCGCTATAGTTATTATAAGCATATACCATGCATATGTAATCCTATAACTAACCAGGAGTCACCCAACTGGGATTAGGATTTGGAATTGGACCTATAAGGCTTTATAAGTATGGTGTATATATATGCTCTATATATACTTACCATGGTGATGGCTAAAGGCAGAAGGGTTGGTGGTAAAGGCTACCTGCGGGTTGTTAAAGTCTGCGATTGTTAGATTGCTTATGGTAAGCGTATACATAGTGTATACGATGGTTAAATTGGTAATGGAAATTCGCCTTATTCTTTCTATCAGCATATATAAGACCTATGCCTATATTGTGCTATACATACTCATGGCATACGCTGTGATGTTGTGGAGAAGAAGTTGTGGTGCGACTGTTGTTGTGGATATGCTACGCGTGTATATGGGCCATGTTTTGATAACTAACTACCATTACCTTATATGGCCATTGTTTAGCGCATATACGCGGTATATGCACTGCTATAAACTAGGATATTTGTGATTTGAGGATAAACGGCTTTATATTTTCTATTTTATTTAAATTGTATGTGCATTGTATATGCGTAGGCTCAGCGTGGTCTTAAGCTAATTGTGGTTATGAAGCTGGTTTGCAAGTTCTGACTACGTTGAACTTTCTAACCACGCTAAGTCTTTTCTGTGACCACGCCGAGCTGTGAGCCCTATTATTCCTTCCTACTAGCTTTTAGCTAGCTTTACTGCTCTGACGTTGTGTACTATCTAATTACTTATCTAATTATTTCCCGGAACTTAGATAAACCGCTTTACTTTTAGAACCCCTAGCTAAGCATCCCCTCTAAAAAGGCCTAATCTATAAATAAGATATAAGGTAGGCAAACCACTTGCGCGTACCTCCTTCCTTAAAAAGTCATTAAATACGTCCTAATATGGTTAACTGTGAGGAGCTCTATCCCTGTAAAAGTAGTCTTTAATTACGTCTGCGCCTCTGATTGTATGAAACAACTCGTCTTAGCACTGTTAAACTGCTAAAGAGCAAAGCCTGCATTGGCGTAAGTGACACAAGAACGGAATAGCTTAGAAAGGCTAGGCGCATATACTCTATTAGCGATTCGAGGTTGTCCGTTATAATATATAGCGTATTTACTGGTGTTAGCGGCGCTGAAACTTAATTGAGGCTATTCGCCTAGGGGAATGGTAGGGAGCAGGTAAGCTATAGTAATCTACTTGGAGCGGGGTCTATTTAGAGCTCCAATATAGATTTGGCTTTAATATGGATTTAGATTAGGCCTTCTAGTTAGTAGATTAGAGTAGATCTATAGTTAATTTAACTCTTAGAGCTCTAGATCTATACCTAATTTAAACTATAACTAAGAAGAAATAGAGCGCTAAGGGGTTAGTATAAAAGAAGAAGCCAATTAGCAAGTCTCTTAACTCTACTACTAACTTACTATTTAATAAGTAGTGTATTAGCTCTAAAATCTAGGACACCTGGCTATCCTACCACTACTACCATTGCTTCTACTATTGCGGCTCTATATCTATACTTACTGTTATATGTTATATTTAACTTTTCTACCTCTATAATAGAATGATTTCTTTTAGTATACCCACCTCTACAATGTTATCCTTACCCTAAAATTAATTAATTTAAAAGCCAACAACATAAAGGAGGTAGTTAAGTTTAAGCTATAGGGCAAGAACTATATTTAATATAACGCCTTAATAAAGAAACTAAAGTATATAAAGCAACGCACGTTACCTATATAGCTTTAGGGTAAGGATCTTTAGCAGCTATAAGATTCTCTTAAAGGACCATCGCTTTTGCTTATAAATGGATATTATTAAGGCCAATAAGTGCCTCTAATATTAGTAAGGGCCTCCGTATAGGGGCACGTTTAATAATATAGATATTGGAATTATAGAGGGATAGCCTATATAAATAGTATCACTAAAGGAGGCCTTAAAGGCTCGAGTTGCCGCGTATAAGGAAGCTATAGAGGAAGTCGCAAAGGTAGCAGCAGAGGCAGTAATAGAGGCAGTAGTAAATATAGTGGTAGAGGCACCTCTGGGGGAGCTAGGTGGGCTAGGTAAGCCAGTGGCTATAGAGCTAGATAATAATAAGAGTAAGAGCCATAATAAGGGCGTATATGCTGCCTTTAAGGAGGCGATTAAGGTAAAAGATCACGAAGCTTCTTATATAGAGGCTTTATAATTTGGGGTTAATTTAGTACATTCTTTCTTCCTTACCTTTTTCCTTACCTTCTACCAAGACTTACTATTTATAGTATATATTTAATCTAGAGTTATATTAGAGTCCTAGAGCTCCACCGCCTCCTTAGCATATAGAGTGGATTTGGGGTCCAAATCCACTCCACTCCAGTCTAATAAGATTACTAGTAAGCCGAGCATAAGTTATAGGAGAGTCGATGAAAGAGAATAATATGGTAATGAGGGTAGGCAATAGCCTAAAGGGAGAGAGAGAGACAAACCAATAAGGAGGATAGGAGGTCTGCAAGCCCAAGTAAGGGATAAAATATCCCTTATACTTAAAGGCTTAAATTATAAGAAGAGAATAGGGAAGGATGTAAGCTTTGCAGTATAAAGAATTGCATAAACAACTTGATTCTAAATCTATGGAAATTAGGCAGAATATATATATAAAAGGTATAGATAACAAAGGGGTAATTAATTAAGTCAGTGACTAAGTCGGTGACCGAGTCAGTAACCGAGTCAATATACAGGCGAGTTAGATTGGTGTTCTGGCAGTATACTAGTAGTTGGTTATATACCCCCCTAGATTTAACGGTGTAGTCAAAGCTATAAAAAATAAAAAATAAAGGTAGAGACTATACTAAAATAGGAAATTTTAGATATAGTTTAGGAGTAGTAAGGGGATAGGGTAATGTTTAAGAGTCTTTATTAGATGACGCAGTAGCAATTTAATATTAAATATCCACCAAATTTAATTACTTTAGCTATGCCTCGTACCTTTAACGGGGTAGGACCTTAGTAAGGCCGTTAGCAGGCATCTTGTTTATAGGGACCCATTATACGTTAATCTTTTTGTCTTGGACCTCCTGTCTAAGCTAGTGCTAATAGACGTTAATATATTGTAGCTTAGTGTCAAGCTTTGGTGTATCCTGTCTTAGGAGTTATACGGTCTATATATTATTGCATAGTAGGGTAAATTCGCGTTCTAAATTAAAGCCAATTACCTTAAAGAAATGCTGCCACTAGATAATCTTAACGGCAGCTGTAAATAGGGAAAGAAGCTCCGCTTTAGTAGTTAAGTAAGTCACTAATCTTTATAGGGTCGCCTTCCAGTCAATTAGTCCTCCAAATAGCATAAAAAGGTATCCTTAAGAGCTCTATCTAGTGTCTTTATGGTCCGCAAATGCTGTATTAGATGCTTTATAAAAGGTAACATCTTCTCCTTCAGGGTTTCTAAAGTAGACTTATACTTTAAATACTTCGCTAGAGTATTTAATAGCTATAGATTTTGTTCTAAGGCAGTAGGTAATAGCTTAGTTTACTATATTAAGGTACTTTTAGTTTGGGTTTATAAGGGATTTGGCCAGCTTAAAATAAGTCTTAGTAATATTAAGTCTTCCAAATACGGCGAGGTATGCAAGGGAACTGACTTATTGCTAATAGGCTAGAGTTCTTTAAGAGTTCGTCTACTGGTCAGACGGAGTCAGTTCTTTAGTAGGAAGTAGTAACTTAGGAAATCTTTCTGGTGGTTAAATATTAAATCAATTAGCTATCTTTTTAATATAGGAATCTTAGCAGAGCCAGAGCTTTCTACTTAGCTAATCTTATTTAATTTAAATTCCTAGAAACCATTGTAGGTCTCCTAGTACACAGATCTCGTATTAGTGCTGCAGTTTGGCTTCAAATTCCTATAGTCTTAAAAGGTCCTTTTTGGCAACCAGAACGGCAATATAGTCTACATAAAAATAATAATAAGTCGTCCATTGGTATAAAGGCAGTTAATACCTAAGACAGGCTTTAATCCAAATTTGGCTAGTATATTAGTAAGCTCTCTATACCAAAGTAGTAGTAAGACTTTCAATCCATATAGCGCTATAAGTAGCTTTAGGATATATCCGTTTTAATTAAAGCCTTCTAGGCAGTAATAGTAGACTAGCTTAATAAGTCTAGCATTTATAAATGCGTTTACAGCATCATACTATTAAATCTCCAAATTAAATGCAGCTGCTATAGCTATAAGGGCATAGAATATTTGAGCAGCTAGGGTTGCTGCATAGGTCTCTTCTTTAGTAATCTGTAGGTCTCCATAGACGCACAGTTAAGCCTTTAGCTTTTATTCGTAGCCGTTACTATTAAACTTATATTTAAAGACCTATTTTAGTAGAAGGATCTGCTTATTAGTTGCTTCTTCCTTTAGTACAGTCTTAAATATCCCTCGGCGTTTTAGGCCGTTATATTCTTTTTCCATAGCCTTTTAAAAGCTGGTAGTTAAAGGGTGCTTTCTTGGCTCTTTAAGGTTCCTTAGTTTAGAAGGAAGATTATCCCAATATAAAGATAAGGATCTGGTTTAGCTAATATCATTAACTAGTTCTATGGCAAATCTAGTATAGTAACCAAATAGGGTAGATAGATTAGCTAGTGCTACTGCGTATACTTGGCATTAAATTTATTTAAAACCTTCTGGTAGGATAAAGTTGGTAGAAGGATTGGCTAAGACTTTATTAGCTTATAGAGCTGTATTAGTTACTCTATTAGATGGTTCTAGTAAGCTTAACTAGGTAGGAATTACTTTAATTATATCTAAGATATAGTCTTAAGGTCCTCCCAGTATGGTATTTATTTCTAGTAGATCTAGAGATACCATTCTGCTAGAAGTTAGTAGCTATTTAATATCCTTTATACAAAGCTCTACTAAGTCACTTAATATAGTTATTTAATCTGCATTTAATATAGGTCTATATAAGATAGATTTGTCTTTAGATTTATCTTTAAGAGGTTCTAGTAGACTAATTATCTAGATAGTGTCTTCTAATACTTCCTTTAGTAGGTAGTTAATATTTTAACCCTTAGGGTTATAGAATAAGGTCTTGTTAAACATAACATCTCTAGTTTAAATGACTTTATAAAGGCTTAAAATCTAGATTTAGTAGATATTAGTTAAATTATAGCCAACTAGGTGTCCAATTAATGTATAAGGAGCTAGCTTGTCTCCCTTTCTAACCTATTTGTTCAGTATATAGGTCTTATAACCGTATTTGTATATATAGGTAAGTAATAGCAGCTTACCGTAGGCGATCTTATACGGAGTTTTCCACCCTAGTTGCTTATTCGGCGTTTAATTAAGGGCATAGCCAGTAGCAAGGAAAGCTTCTAGTCCTAAAAATAGGGGTAAGGATGCTTCCAGCTATATAGATCTTAATTATTCTATAAGGGTTCTTCCAGATTATTTAGCTCTACTATTTTGTTCCTTAGTATACGGTGCTTAGTATTTAAAGGTAATGCCCTTATCTATACACCATATTTATAGGGTGTCTTCTATTTATCTAAATACTTATTTATTATTGCTCTAGAAGAAGACAACGTCTTAGTGGAATTATGTTTTAATTAAACGGTAAGTTTTGCAAATAGTAGGTAGGATGGTAGCTTTGTCCTTATTCTTAGAGGTAAACATAAAGTTAAATTTAGAATACGTGTAATAGAAATGCATAATATATCTATCGCCGTTATATCCTAGTACTCCAAGGTAGATAATATTAAATGCTAGCCATTTAAATGGTTAAGTGGCTAGAAATTTATATTCTTATCTTTAAGAGATCTGCTATATATGCTTTGCTAATAAGCAAGTTTTATATTTAATTTTAAGCAGTACTCGTTCAGTAGTTAATTCGGTTAGCTCTACGCCAATAATATACTTAGGAAGCTACTTAATAGCATTAGGTCCTATATGGCCAAGTATTTTATACTATCTTGTAGCTATAGCTCCGATTAGTTTATGGGATATACGGCTTAGCTAGTACCTCTTAGAGGTTAAGAATGTTAATTAAGTTAAGTCTAAGGTATTTATAGGCTTAGGCTCTCTATATATCAGTGCCCAGTAGCCCCCTAGTTGTTTTATATAGTATACTGTTTTACCAGTTACTAAATAGTAGAGTAAGTTTCGTCCTAAGTCAAAATAGATATCATTATTAGTAGCTCTTAAGAGTGCTACAATATTTATAAATATGGTGGGTACTAGTGCTATATAGGATAGCTTTATTTTTAACTTCCCAATAGGTGTATTAATAGTAATGGTTACTATTCTATAGGCTTGAATTTTCTTAAAATTTTTACTAGTAATTAGGTAGTCGTCTTCTACTGCTAGGTAGGAGAAGGTAAAGTCTTCTTTGTTATTATAGACGTGGGTATCTGTACTAGGGTTAAGTATCTAGGTGTTCTAGAGTTTAAAAGGAATTTAACTAGTACTAAACGCGACAGTATGGCTAGTCGGTTTAGTAGAAGCTGGGGTTTTAGAATTAAAATCAATTATAGATTCTATATTCTTTAGATTATTCTCCTTTACTTCCTATTCTCTTTTTTAGATACGGTTACTAATAATGCGTTTAATCTAAGGTATAGATAAGACCGTTTTATCTACCTTCTTCTAAATGTCTGCCCTTAGTCTCCATCCTTAAGGGCGCTTATGCTCAGCGATATAGTAGCAGTTACTAAAATAATATATAAGGCCGTATATGCATTCCTTATGCCATCTTAAATTTAAATTAGAATTGCCGTTAGAGTCTAAATTAGAATTGGAATTTGCGTTCCCTTAAAGAGTTACAAATGCAGAGTTATTAGTAGTTAAGGTAGACGATGCTTACTGCATACAGTAGTGCTCCTTAAATTCCTTAATAAGGTTAATAATAGATAGGGCCTCTTCGTCCTTCTATTCTTTTTAAATAAGATCTACTTCTAGTGCTCCTGTAAAGCTAGAAGAGATGGGTTTAATTACTTATATAAAATTGTAGTATGGTCTAAATCCCTAGACGTCTAGTAGCTCTAATTACTCTACTAGCTTATAGATGTTCCTCTAGTTATTTAACTATTTATTAATACTCTGCTTTTTATTATAGGCTTTTAGAGCCGTATATTAATTAAGGATGTTATGCTTTTAACCTAAGGTAGTAGGGGCTAGTGTTTTCTTAAGTGCTTTAAGCCGTTTGTATACCGTATTAAGGCCATTAATAAGTAGAAGATAGGCTGCCGATATTAATTAAATAATATAGTTACTAACATTGCTTATGGCCTGCTCTTTCTTCTAGTATATTTATAGATTATCCTTATACTCTACGTAGATTTGGTTATATACAGTAAGCTAAGTTTGGTCTAGCTATGCTATTAATATAGCTGCAGAAAGTACATCCGTAGGTATAGATCGTTTTAGTAGTTCTAGGCTCGGAAGCTCGTCTTTTTTCTTTAATAGGTTAATATACTGCCATACCCTATTAGTTTTAGCAGTATCTTAAATAATAAAGAACCACTAAAGCCAATTAGATAGCTTGTTAAGAATAAGGTTAATTTTAGATAAAGATTCGCTTATATTAGTCGTTATTTTTAGAATTTTAATAGATTAGGCAGGGTCCAGGTTAGCGTCTTAGCGAAACCTTATTTTAATGATTTGATTCCTTAGTTCGTTCTAGTACGTTTGTCGGTTAGGTTTAACCGTCCGTTTAACTGGTAGTAGAGGTCGATCTCGTCTACAGCGTAATGGCTGTAGACTGGTTTTGGTATTTGAAGAAGCTTGAGACACTTGCAAAGGTGGTAGAAGTAGTGACTTCTTAAATGAGGTAGTAGATTCGATTGATTGCTTAGCAGGTAGTGCGATCCGGGCTTATAACTGTAAGCTTTGCAGTGTAAAGAATTGCATAAATGACTTGATTCTAAATCTATAGAAATTAGGCAGAATATATATATAAAAGGTGTAAATAACAAAGGGGTAATTGATTGAGTCAGTGACCGAGTTAATATGCAGGCGAGTCAGATTGGTGTTCTGGCGGTGTACTGGTAGTCGGTTACAAAGGAGCTGCAGCTAAATATATATGTTGACACAGGCGTCAAATATACTATGTCTCTCCTATTTGCTCTTACTACCAAGGCCTTAAATTTATATTTATCCAGGTTAAAGGGCAAACTATAGAGAGAGGGAAGATAGTTGTAAGGTGAAAGCGTGCTGTGAACGGAACGCACGTGATCCCCTTGCGCAGCGTCGAGATTTAGCCAAAAGCAAAGTCTTTAGCGTAGAAGAGGGAGATATAATCTCTTCAAGGATTAGTTATTAAATCTATCCGATCCCTTATACCCTTATAAGTCCTTATAGGACCACCCTTATAAAGCTCCTCTATCTAAATGCCGCGGGAAAAAATAAGATGGAATATATTTTTAAAAAGATAGTAGATAAGCAGATTACAGGCCAATTGGCCCAATGGCAAGGCGCGTATGTTTCTCACCTTGCCCCGGCTTGTTCTGCACTAACTTAAGCAAGTTGACTACGAATCAAGAGATTGCAGGTTCGATCCCTGCATTGGTCATTCCCATTTCAATTTTTTTTTTAGCTATTCCCAAGACCAAAAACAAAAAAAAACACCGTAGAGTGTTAATCGCCTAGTGCCGATGATTAAAATAATAGTGCAGATCCAAATGATCTATCTAAATCGACTAAGTTAAGTAATTAAGGCTAATACGATAACAGAGCAAAGCTAATAGTATATTTATATCTAGGTTAGCCTAGTATTAAAAAATGTAAAAAATTAAGGTTTTTTTTATATAATATTAAGGAGCTAAATTAGGATCTTTAGAATATAGAAAATATTTTATCTAGAAATCTTTCTAGTTGGACCTAGCGTTCGGAGGAATATTTAAGCTGCTAAGCTCGCTAAAGTTACACCCGTTAAAGTCCCTTTAAAATTTATTATTTATCCACCAATCAACACTACCATCTATTTCCATCTATATGGACGTAGAAAATACTTTATCTGCACCTTCTATGGGTCCTAGTAAATTACAGGTACCTACAGAGCTTTAGAAAACTCATAACTTTGACAGTCGCGCCACCAATACAGACCTAGCGGGGGATTCGGCGAATTTAGAAGCAGATATGTATAAAGGCCTCGACTAGAAGCTATTTCGTAGCTTCCAAATTCTTCTACCATCTAGACGAGACCGACAATTACATATTTGGAAACACTGCTATAAGATTTACCAGACGGAAACAGAAGACCTATATAGCACACAAAGCTTGCAACAAGACGAAAATAAAATACGCCACTGGCTATCGCTGGCTTAACAGTTCAACTAGAAGATGCGCAGAGCACCTTAAAGAGAAACACAATGTTGGTAAAGATGGAATAATTAAGCTGCTAGAACAAGGTCCTAATACGCGCAAGATTCCGGCGAATTAGGCGACTTTTTATTGCTACACTATGCCAAGACTTTTTATAGGGACTATATATACTATCTTAACAATTCAAGCCTTTTAAATCTTCCGGAACTAGCCCGAGTCAATTCAATTCGATGATTTTAGAGCGCCAAGCAATTCATTCAAGTCCGAGGTTGTTGGAAGACTTGAAAGGCTTACTGCCATGCCTGGTAGAGGCGCCAGAGAGGAGCTCTCTATTCTACCGCTAGAAGTCTACTGTATTTATAGGATAATGGTTAATTGCAATATTGGGCGAGTTAGGTGACGGCTTATTCTGCCAGCAGGTCTTGCCTTTATTATGGCAATGGATATTTATATAAAGCCACCAATTTATAATTGCTGGCATTATATTGCCAGAAGCCTCCTTAGCAGCAATTTTATTAGGTAAGTTAGTAAGTTAAACTTATATAGTTGTTTTTCTGCCTATAGGCCTCTTAATAACTTGCTAACTTGGAGTCATAGTAGGAGGAGCCTAAGACTCTGGCTTCTTCTCCTTAACTAAATATAAGGTAAAGTTTAAGGAGAGAGACTTTAATGGCTAGTGCTTATGCCACTCCTTAATTATTATAAGAGCTTAATGTAGATCCGTAGGCGACTAAATATCTTAAGGGCAGCAGTTAGCTTGCCGCGCCTTTTTATAGGAGGCAACGGCTTAGAGGTAAGTGATCTTAAACTTTTATGGTAGTAGATTTAGTACGGTCCTATTCTGCCATTGCTCTAGCTTAAAGTAGTATATATTTTTGGTATTAAATACTGCTAACTTTATGCCAGGAAGAGACACCTTTCTACTACTTGTAACTGCCTTCCAAATACTTATAAAGCGTGCTAGTGGCGGCGGCGGCGGCAATAAGTCTATATCCTTATCTTCCACCTCTATAGGCTCCTTAATATTCTCATCCTTATCCTTATTAACCTTATCTACAGATATAGGCTCTGTGGGCGTTGCCGGCGATGGTGGCGATAGCGATGGCGACGGCAATGGCGATAGTAATAGTACTAGTACTAGTATTGTCTTCTGCCTCTTCTTTAATACCTTTGCTTTCCTCTTTGCCTTCTTCTTAGGCGGCTGTAAAATAGCAGGGGTAGGTATAGATTGAGCCCGCTTTCGTTCAGAAGGCTTTGGAGCACGGCCTGACGATTAAGTAGGTAGCTGCTGCTGTTAGGGTAATATAAGATGCAACACCAAAATTTCTATATAATTAGCTTAACTAGGTAACGCGCTAGCTTTAATATTTGGGCACTTACAGTAGGCAGTTAACGCAGTATAGGTGGTTAAAATTAAAAGAATTGCCCCTCATACAAATTTTGGTGGGGTGCGATGCGGCTCCTTTGGCTTGGCGATTTTTACCGATCTTTTGCAAGCGACAGTATTGAAATGGCTGTACAAGATTAGGGTAGGCTCTTAACAACAATCAACATCGGACTCGCAAATCTCCCTCCACAATAAAGTAGCATGCCACCATAGACATGCAGACGTTTATCCTTACTAAGAGAACACCCTTCAAAGCTTAGTGGATATGGATGGAATAATAGCACCACTTAAGGCGGCCCAATTCAGACCCATGTGACGAGCCCGCGAATAGCTCCTTGGTATTTCCTTTCTAGAGGGTTCAGGCAACGAGTAAACCCACTGTGATGACATCTGCAACCAGCGACATCCCTAAGGCGTTCTTCGAACACGTGTAGGGGAGGCGTGGCCCCGATGGAGATGCCGTAGCATCATTAGTTTGGCATCAACCTCCTGTATGCCCCTCATTCATCGACCAAGCATAAGATCTGCGGCTTCATTCACCAGAATGGATTCTTTACTCTATTCAATTTCCCCATTGATTCAAAACGGGATCCATGCTCCTATAGGGAGTATTTCCTAGGGCCACGCCTTGCGGGGGGTGGTAGAAGGTCTCGAGACCTTCCATCCATCATTCCCGACGCCGCCACGCGAAGACTCCGAGTCTTCGCGCACCACCAATTTCGCGCAACAGTCAGGAGCATTGTTCAGACAACAACAGCTTTGGCTATCAACTCCCGGAATATGTCAACCTATTTGAGGTTGAACACCAATTGAACCCCTTCATTTGGTCGACGTCGCCTCATGTTCCCGACCATGCAACCTCTTCGACAAATGGACTCGGATCTGCAACGGTCCAACCTAGCCTCAATACTCATGGCAAGCTCTCTTCTTCACCAACAGAAAGAACTGCAAAATCGTCAAAAAAGCTTGAATCACTTGAATACAGCCATGGCTCTCCAGCACCGCCCGCAGACCTCCAGCCAGGTGCCAGCCTTTCGCCAAGACCACCAGACATGCAGGATGGGCCAGATTCAGTCTATCACTGTTCTAAGTGCGATGAGGTGTTTGAAAAGGCATATCTGCGAAAGTAAAAATGGGTTTGGTTTTTCTTGTATCAATGAAGGATGTTAACACGGAGAATAGTAAACACTTCAACAGGAAGCATAACCGGCGCTACCGATGTAAGGTCGAAGACTGTCAACAAGAGCCATTCGGTTTGCAGGCCGACCTCGCAAGACATATAACAGCGCCATCGAGAACCGTCTTCTCCTCTCTCATATCGGTGCCAGTTTGATGATTGCGGGTATGCGCTTAGACCGTTCTCACGGATGGACCACCTTACGCGGCACCTTCAAATGAGTCATAATCTAGACTTAGCCGACCCTTGATAGATTTCTGTAAACTCCATTTCGACACGGTTTAATATCGAAGAGCAATAATTCGACAATCTTACTATGAGTATCATGAAAAGATACACGAAGAGCCAGGTATCACTTTATTGCAGATGCTCTTTTTTGTATCATCAGGACATGCTAAATTATGAAACCTAGGATTGAAAGGATGTGGCATGCGGGATGGCTTCTAAGAGTGATATCTTCTTTCTTTTTCTTTTTGCTTAATTCTATTTTCTCGTCTTTCAGTGCATGTTTTACCCCGATTTGAGACCCGACAGGAACCAAAGGATGATGTTGCTATGCCTGCGGTTAAGTGCATAATAGCACAGAATTAAATTGCGTTGGGAGTGCGCCGTTGCGTGTACGTAACCTCCCGTTTTACAAATCCACGTTGTCTGCTAGCCCTCCGCCACCACATTCTTCTTTCCAAGGTTTATGGGGTTCGAGTTCGATTGCCTTTGTTGTGTTTAGTCAAACAATGGCTCCATTAATTTTAACGAATTATGAGATATCTTATTGCCTGGACTTTTTTCGTTTTTGTTTTTCATTGCTTGTGTCCGCTTTTTCGGCTTCATAATTGCCAGATCGTGATTGGAGTATCCTTCTCTCCTCATCAACTACTGGAGCTATCTGTGGATCCAAGTATTGTTCTCGGCATTTCTTTGTCTGGTCATGTTGAGAGGCCAAACAGGGTTGCGAGGATTTGCTTACATTGGTCCCGCGTTCTTCGGGCAATGCTCTTCGTTTTCCTATTCACTGTTAGAGCTGCAGCCTATCCGCTGGTAGCCCTTGATTCTTGATTGCGTTAGTGACCAAGTACAGCCGAGAATTAGGATGCTTGAATGTAGCGTGTGAAAAGGCGCGAGGGATGAAGTTTGTGGTGTTTAAGTGTTTGTAGAGACACCACGAGGGAGAATGCTGGATTCTATCTATGAAGTCAATAAACTCCGTTATGTCTGTCACTCAAAACTTGCAACATACCTACTTCTATGACGCTGCCTATCAACACGAATTTTGCTGCACAGACCGTGGCGTATCCCATGCAACGTTGATGTCCTACTACGGTATTAGGCATAAGTTTCGCTACGTTCCGTCTGACATGGATTATTGACAAGGACAAGACAGGCCATCCGACCAACGATGTGTGATAATCTTTTAGACTAAGGACGAATGGGAAAGGCTACAGGTAGATGACTTTAAAAAGTATATAGATTAGATGCACGAGCGCTGCGAGGCTGTAATTCTTGCGAACGGAGGCCATACAAAGTGGTCAATTGTACATAGAAATTGTATGGAGCTGCATCGGGTGCATATACCTCCTATTGCGCACGGTTTTTGACAGGGGGGGCGTCTGACCCAATCATGTTACCTCCCTTGTACAACTTTCCCTGGCCGGTACGAGGAGGCCGGGCCCGATCCCAGCACTCCGGCAACCGATCATTGGTGACGCGGGATTTAGTGAGACGAAAAGCCACTAGATCTTAGAATTAAGTTAAGTAGGCCTAAGCTAGTGGCTACGCTGTCCTGAGCTAATAGAACCCGGTTGGCAGGCAGATGCTCAGTCCTTCACAAAAAGTTTTGGCTGTCATAAACCTGCAGTGCACACCAGGTTCACCAAATGTCCGCGAAAGACACCCTTTCTCCTAGAGCAAATCAAGCTTAGCCCGTTCCACAGACCCTGCTTCAACGTTTCCCACCCTATTCAAGGGTATCTGAGGTTTACTTTCAATACAATTTGTCTTCATCAAACCAAAGTCTTCGATATTCTTCTGAGTAATGGCAACCTCAGTAGTGGTGAGCACCTTTCCATGGGAATCAATAGCATCAGCAGTAACAGCGTAGACATATCGACCAGAGATTGTCAAGTTGGTTTCGAAACCCCTGCGCTCCGCCTTCCCCAAAAATTGACGATGCCCTCGGCCACCGGTCGCGGCATAGAAACGCCAGAGAGCGGTTTCTGTGTCGCCATTCCAAGAAACAAACACAGTAGTGCCTTTAGCATCTCTCAGGGACACGATCGCAGGAGCCTCGTTGGGAAGACCGGTCCAATTGTAGCGGAAAGCCCGATAGTTCTGGACGCCTTTACCAAGGTCCCCAGAATCCAGATAGGCATGGAATATTGGCGTACCATCCGCGCGGAACTCCGTAATGGCTCCTTCAGAACCCCAATTCACCAGTGCGTTGCCGTTAGGTAGTAGCTGCGTGCTTCCCTGAGATTTCGCCAACAGGCCATCTGGTGCGTCAAATGACTGGACCAGTGTAGCCTTCCAGGACCTGGTATTCACCTTGACAATCTTCCCGCGTGAGTACGGGTAGTTGTGGACCTCCTTTCCGCGACCGGTTTCGGTACCATGCGCTGAGTTGTCGAAGAGAGAGATGATTTCTTCAGTGCCATCTGCCGAGCGGGAGATGAAGCGGGCATGGTGTTGAAAGGAAAATCCGACCTCTGGGCCGAGAGAAAATGACGAATTTGTCCCGCCGAGGCGCCATATTATCGCGCCCGTTGTGCCGTTGATCTTGTGGATAGAGGAAGCGTCACGTGCAGAGATGAGGTAGTCGCCGTAGACGTCCTTGTCGACTGAGTTGATGTGGAAGTAGTCCCAAGCGTCAGATGAGTTGTACCCGGCTCCTGCCTGGCCTGGGTTGATTGGTAGGACAGATTCTGGTCTATGATAAGTTGTAGATCTTTCCATTCCCGGTCATGGATCGTACATACCATGAGGAGGAACATGATCAAGACTCTTCCACTCAAACAGGAGTTTTCCAGTCTCAATGTCCAGTTCTTGCTAAAAGTCAGCATGTGCAGTATGGACTATCTCAAACGGAATGTGTCCCACCTTGGAAAATGGCATCTACAATCCATTGCTGCTCAGGACTGGCACCATAAGCAGTAAGGACCCTTGGAACTGGTTGGTAGACTTGGATGAGAGCCGTTTTTTCATTGATGATATGGAATTCATGTTTGTCGCTTAGTTTATGGTTTCCCGCACGTAGCTCCCGAATGGTCTCATAACGTTGATCGAGGAAAGTTATGTGTCCGTGACCTGCGGGAATGAGACATGGACGTTGCTAGAGTTTGGAGGGCTTCCAAAACTCACCGTGGCCGTAGGCCGCATTGTGGTCGCCTTCGAAAGAGAAGAGCACGTCTTTGCCTTTGAACTTGGCTGCCTGAAAGTTGGCGGCCCAGATCGAGAAGTAGGCATAGCCGGACCAAACGAGCTCGCCATCATCACGGAAGATGTATGGTGAAGATTGGCGAGGTTTGCTGTAAGGGTCACGAGTTTCTCCAGCGAAGGGAGCGATAAACAGGAAACCTCTCTCAGCTTCAGATGTCGCGAGAATGGTAATGTTTAGACGGGGAGGTGCAAGGTCTGAACGCGACTTGAACTGCCAGTCCGCAGACACCAAAGGAAGGATTAGAGTGGCAGCAGCACAGAGTGCTTTGTTGAGCTTCATGACATAAATTGAAGTATTTAATCTACTTAAGTATATGAAAAGAGCGAAGTTTAGAGAAATGCTTAAGGAATCATGTATGCGGTAACAGTATATATACTAAGATTCATGCCCTTGCTCTAGTCTCTTCTCTCTCTCGCTGGATCAGTTGACTTACACATAACTCCTCATTCCGACTCATTCTAATTGGCAATGTCAAAATACAATAGACAAGTTGCGTCATTTTATCAACATATCAACAGTAGCAGAGTTTTCCTAGCTGGCGGGGTGCTCAATGGCGACAAAACAGCACAGAATTTCGCAAAAAGCGGTGCTGTCCTATGATTCGATGCGGTTGCAGCAAGCAACAGCTCCACAAAGTATCGAGATACTTCCCCGCTTCGTCTGACGTCACGTCAACTTCTGAAGATCTATGATAGGTTACTCGGTGCAGACCAAGCTGCGAAGAATAATCTCCTGGACCATTCAAACCGAAATGGAGGGGGTGGAAGTCACTCCTCCCAATCAGCAAGCTCTGCATAAGTGGAGTTAAGTAGCGCTCCGGTTCCTGGACGCTCTGGTCACCTTTTCACTCGCAGGTGAAGGTGTCCAGAACAGGACACCTGTGCCACTCCTGAACGCCTTGTTAGTGAAAATTTGTTACTAGCGAGTGAAACCAGCCACTCTTTTGTTTTACAATACGGTAATATTGCCTACACCTACCCACCATACTAGAAATTGGGACAACTTTTAAGTTTTCCCCTGCAAGTGCATGTAAGTTGCCACGAGCGTAGAATTACGCTAAGTAGTGAAAAATTGTTAGTACCAAGCCACAAGGGTTAAGGGTTGGGGACTAGGGGTGACTCATGATATCCCGAGAATTCAGCCCACCTGGCCATCCGAGTTTCCGCGACGAAGATAACTTCCTAACTCGCGGCCAATTGAGCGTGCAATCTACCTCAAAGCCCTGCAAGCCCTTTTTGCCGTTCTGCAACACTATCTGAAAGTTCATGCATTGCCACATAATGCTGCATCCCGCTCGAGCTGCAATACTTAAGCATGTAGTCCGCGGTACACGAGGCCGCCACCTTAAACGAAAATTGTGAATCACCTGCATTTTTCCTTCCCATATTCTCGTTTTTCTATTAACATGGCGTTATTAGAGCGAAATAGAAGACATGATAAAATATCTGCATCCGAGACTGACCCTCTCTTGGGAGCGACCCAGGCTTGGGCTCCTCCCAGAGGATTTCATTTTATTGAGACAGGTAAGAAAATTCTTCAAATCATTGGTAGGCACTTCAGTTCTAATATATTCTCCCCAACGCAGCCATCTACATCAATGTCTTCCTGTCCGGCTTTGATGGCACCATCACCGCCTCAACCTATGCGCTTATCTCATCCGAGTTTAATGCGGCCAATACCGCATCGTGGCTCACCACATCATACCTTATCACGAGCACCGCATTTCAGCCACTTTACGGCCGCTTCTCTGACATCCTAGGTCGCCGCATCTGCTTTTTTATATCTACTACAACTTTTTTGATCGGATGTCTTGGCTGCGGGATTGCTCCGAATATGGTCTTTCTCAACTTCATGCGAGCCCTCACAGGCATAGGAGGAGGCGGTTTGATCACCATGGGTAAGGTTTGATCTTGTGCCCGGAACCTCATCCACGCAACGCTAAGAGAAGCAGCTACAATTGTCAACTCCGACATGATTCCTTTCGAAAAAAGAGGCATGTACCAAGCCGCGCAGAATGGTTGTTATGGTATTGGATCAATATGCGGGGCCTCCCTCGGCGGTATAATCGCTGAAACTGTGGGCTGGCAATGGTGCTTCTTGTTACAGATCCCTTTGTCCCTGTTTGCGCTTGTAGTGGGCGCTCTCGTCATCAAGGATCCAGAAATAGAAGACGATCTAGAAGATGATGATAAAGGCTCGATTCTCAGTCGCATCGATTTTCTCGGTGCATTTCTCCTTGTTCTAGCCCTCTCAATTCAGCTTGTTGGACTGAGCTTGGGTGGAAACGAGTTGCCTTGGTCTAGTGCTTGGGTTATTCTCTCCTTAGTTGGAAGCTTCATGTTACTTGTTGCGTTTTTCACTGTAGAAGCTCGTACATCAGCTGCTCCTATTGTTCCTTTGTGCATGTTGCGTGGGAAGCTCCCAGTCTCGACCCAGATTGCCAATGTTTGCGTGGGCATGGCAGCGTATTCGGTGAGCAGATCTCAATAACAGTGTCTTGTGACGTGGCATTATTGTCCTGATTAACAGCCTAATAGTTCCTTTTCAATGTGCCCCTGTTCTTTCAGGTTGTTCTGGGAGACACGCCATCCACAGCCGGCCTCCGTCTCGCTATTCCTTCCATTGGTACCCCTATTGGTGGTCTAATTGCTGGATTTGTGATGTCCCACTGGGGCCAGCTTGCTACTCTCGTCCGTGCCGGCACCTGCTTAATGGCATTGGGCAGTTTCCTCACCATGTCTCTAAGACTCAACGATGCAAGCTGGAAACATTTCATATACCTCTTACCGGCGAACCTTGGACAAGGTATTACATACCCAAGCATTTTATTTACCTTCATCGCGGCATTCGAACAAAAGGGTAAGTCTGGATGGTATGAGTTAGTAGTTGAAAGGATTGGCAGTTCTTATAAAGGGCATAGAACAAGCTGTGTCGACATCTACAACCTACCTTATCCGTTCGCTCGGCACCGTTTACGGCGTTGCGTTGACATCAGCGATCGTCCAAAACTTCTTAGCAACAAGGCTTCCGAAAGCTTTGCATGGAGTGCCGCATAAAGCAAGAGTAATTTCTACCATTTAATCACTAGTCTACCCTCTGCAACGCATTCCTATTTTACTTCAATCTTCTTCCGAGGTCAAAGCTACGTCAAATATCAGACACTTTCATCCCCCACCATTAGCCAGATCACCTCTAACCGCAAACCAGATCATCGAAGAAATCCGACACTCTGTCTTTGCCCTACGCAAACTGCCGCCAGCCGAAGAGGCCGCGGCCCGCATCGTCTACCACGACGCCATCAAACTAGCTTTTGCAGCATCTGGCATCTTCGCTGTGGTATCCATTGTTGCTTCATTTTTCGCGAATGGTAAAGGCCTAGTGCGTGCGCAGTCGCATGCCTAATAGAAAGTAGAAGACTTTGAAACAAAACAGTGTAGGAGAACTCTGTAGCAAGACCGATCTCCGTCTGTGATCCCGAGCAGAGTTGTGAGTACGCCTTATAAATCATGAGGTGGCATAGTATTCCCTTTACCTTAACCCCGAATTCTTGCACGGCACGGATAGCAAAAAGATTCGAAAGAAGATGGTTAGATATATAGTTTTCGTATCTGGCGAAGTATTTTACTCTGGCTCTTAGCTATTGTTATAGAGATCCCTGTTTAGCCCCTATCATGTTGATAGACAGGGGGATTCCTCGACAGCATTATAACGCGCCCAAGAATAGCATTGATATACGCTGATCTCGTCAGGTATTAGCTTCCAAAACGATAAGGAAGCTGGCTCTTACGATCAGGGCGGTTGATTCTCTATCCACTAACTACTACTCTCAACGAGATATTGCAGAAGTAAGGTCTAGACAGCCAATAAAAGCAACGGCCTAGTACTAGGGCTAAGTATAACCGGAGTAATACTGGGGCTAAGGCTCCTAAGCAGAGAGTAAACGACTGACCTTATTAGGTAGCTAGGCTTGGTTAAGTCTTGGTATAAAATATAACTATAGTCTTTACTGAACCTTAACTCTACTAATATCTATTTCCGCTTTTAAACCTAAGTATATAGGGGTTTAAACTAAGCTATAATTATGCGGCTCTAAGTATATCTATCACATATCGGGGGGTCATTTAGCGCGGTTACACTCGGGTTAATACAAGGTTAGGGCCACCCCTATTAATAACGCGCCCAAATCCAGGTAAGCCAAGTATAAGTTATAGGGAGAGTTAATAGGAGAGGACGATATAGTAAAGAGTAGGTATAGCAATACCCTTATATGGAGGCGAACCAATAAGGAGGGAAGGGCTATAGGCCTAAGGAGCTTATAAGGAGGTGCTAAGGGCCAGCTAAAGGCTAGCCTTAGCAGCTCCTAAGAGCCCCTAGGTATATACCCAAGTAAGGGGCTAAAAGATCCCTTACAGTTTAATTCTTACTAAAGAAATACCAGCTAATCTATTTTATAAGAAAACGTAACTAATCTGTAGATCTTTAGTATATAATCTATATTTAAGGCTTTAGGGGTTAACTAGTTTAAGGTCTAAGGGTATTAGAAGTGTAGGTAGATAGTAAGCTCTAGTAAAGCGCATATATAGTATAAGCGGCCTATAAGGGCTAAGTATAGTATACCGCTATATCTAAGATCGTTAATTTTATATAGGGTCTATTCTTTTAGAGGTTACGCCTACTATATATAGCAGTTGTCCGGCCAACTATAACGTATAGATCCAGTATTTGGGCCATTAGAGAACCCGAAAAAGGCCCCTCTAAATTACTTTTTAAACTACTCTAAAAGGTCTAAATAGCTTGCCTTTAGAGTATAATAGGCGGGTATAAGCAAACGGCTATAGCACTGCTTAAGAAGGAAGCCAATATTCCCTCCCTATAACTATATATTAAAGCCGCTGTAATATAAAAGGCGTAAAAAGAACGTAACTCTAATATTATAAAGTATATTAAGATACGCCTAAATAAACTATAGAGAGATCTTAGGATGCCTTATAGGATAATAAACTAACAACCTTAAAGTAGGGAATATATACTAGAAAGGTAGGTAGAGAAAGTAGAAGAAAAATAGTGCGGTATTAGAGCCTAGGCCTATCCCTTATAATAGTAAAGTCCTATAAGAGTTAGACCGTGCGTAAACACCAGAATTAAAGTACGCGTATAGTTATAGACTCTTAATCCTATTAATTCTATTAGATAGCTCTTATTAATAACTATAAGATATATTTTACCATTATAAGGGATATAGAGGAGAAAAGAAGACGCGTAAGAGGCTAGTAAAGATAATAGTAAGGAAGAAAAAGCAGCTAAAGTAGAGTATAAAAGAATATTAGGAAACTATCTACTATAATATAATACTGGTTGGACTAGCGCTAGAAAGATATATAGGAGTTAAAGGTATAGAGGCTAACTTAGGTAAAAGAAAGCCAGGCTATAGTATAGTTAATACTATAGTAGGTAAATACTTAAGGGCTTTAAAAAGGCCTAATAAAGGTAGAAAATATAATAGTAATACTTTTAAGGATAGGAATAATAGGACTAAAAGAATAGCTCTACTAGGTAAGTATTTTAGTAGGTAGCCTAAGGTGCAAATATAGCTAGCTAAGACAAACACCAAAATACGTAATACTATTATACCCCTTATATACCGGCTAAAAAGTAATACTTTTAGCAGCTAGTATAGAGAACTATAATACACTACTCTTAATAAAAAAAAGGCCTTAAGGCGGCTACTGTAACGGGACTAGCCTAGTTATAGTAGAAATGTCTTAGTAAAACACTCAACAGATAAATTCCGGCGCTTTAATTAAATTCTGCCAAATTCTGCCAAGTCAATTAAATTCTGCCAAATTCCGCCAACTCGATTAATTTCCACTAGTTTCCACTAAATTCTACTAATATAATAGAATTTAGTTAAAACCTATTAAAATCCGCGTAGGCTTATGCCCATGCGTCTGCTGCTAAGACCCTAAATATTTAGTTACAAGTTTTCTATATCCCTTTCTCTTCTTTACGTAACATCTTATACTCTACAAGAGCTATATACCCTTAGATTTAGATAGAATTTATATTATTTCTTTAAATCTTCCCTAAAGCCTTTTTGCGCCCTTATATTACATTATATTAAAATAACTACTATTAAAATGGCAAACAAACCTAAATCCGCTTTAATAACTATAAGTATTATATCCCTAGTTAGGGAACAGTTAACCATAATATAATAGTCCTTTATGGATGCCCTAGCTTAGTAGCGGGCTGCACTAGAAGCCTAATATTAGCGATTAATAGAAGCACTCCGCGAAGAACTTCGCAACGTTAAGGCACTTATATTAGAAACCCTAATAACAACGCCTATAAATAAGATTAAAGTAACCGTATCTAAACCTGGTCTGTTAAATACGAACACTAAGCTAGTAATAGTAGCTTAACCCATATCTATAACAAATTTAATACCTACTATAAAATTTAAAAAGCTCCCTAATCCTCTAATATTTAATAGAAATTAAAATAACTTATATCCCTTTATGACTAAGCTCTGTCTTAAACTTTTAATAAACTATAACTAATACCCTACTAAAGCTAGCAAGGTTAGCTATAGAATATCTTATTTAAGTAAAGACGCTACACGTACTATAGATCCATTCTTCTATAACGGCACCTTTGTTAATTTTAAAATCTTTATCTCTCTGCTAGAACGAATATATAATAACGCCAGCCGTAAATATACAGCTATTAGCAAACTTAAAAACCTATAATAACAAAACTAAGACTTTACTAGCTTCTTTTCGGAATTTTTAGGCCTTATTAGCGAACTAGATTGGAATAAAGCCGCTAGAGTTGCTGCCCTTTAACAAGCTATTTTAGATAAAATTAAAGCCTAGTTAGTAGGTAGGGAACTACTAAAAAACCTATTTAAATTTGCTATAATATTATTATTTATTGCTTAACGTCCGATTCGGATCCCTGTTGGGCCCACGCGGACTACTCCTTATATACATATAGGGAGAAAACTCTATTTGAGAAAACCCCGTGATCCATCTCCCCGCCTTTTAGGGC
>Ga0307507_10002294_pt1 | contig 40747 bp, 16 predicted proteins | sample 7_EM_MG_FD_207223 | JGI IMG/M metagenome (GOLD analysis project Ga0307507, IMG submission 207223) | Populus trichocarpa ectomycorrhiza microbial communities from riparian zone in the Pacific Northwest, United States - 7_EM | ecosystem: Host-associated > Plants > Roots > Unclassified | place...
GCTTGTCTCCCTAAATGTATAGTCTTGCCTTCTTGCGAATTACTTCTCCCTTGGCATTGTACTTGTGCTTTAGAACTAGCTTGCTTAGGAGTAACGACCTTCCTTCTGGTACTCTCCCCCTTATAATGGTATAGGTGTGCATCCTCTTAAGTGAGAGAAATTCTTTAAAGATAGCTTTTATCCAGCCAGAAGCGTCCTCCCTTAAGGCCTAATCTAACTCAATAGCGTTAAAAGGTGCTGTAGGTGCTCCTATAGAGGTAGTGTTCTCAGCTTCTAGGTAAATAGCTTTTATAGCTATTACTAACTGAACCACCGTATCGTTGAAAACCCTTATATTTGGTAACCTTCCAGACCTTGTTCTCTGCGCATGAGGAATGCGTATTGATGTGCTTTATACGGGCGTCCCACCCTTAGTATTACCTTAATTTAAGCGTTTTACTTGATCTTAACCTGGGCTTCCTACTTAATCAGAGCGGCCTACTTGGTCTTAACCTGGGCTTCCCACTTGTTCGGAGCGGCCCACTTGGTCACTATCTAGCCTACTTATAGTTCTCGCAACTAGAGTCTCTGTCGGCGCGTTTAAGGTAGTAGGGGGAGGTGTAGGTCGGTTCGCGGCTTGGCTTGTAGCGTGATTTAAGTATCCCGCTTGATCTTGATCTGAGCGTCCTGCTTGATCTTGACCTGGGCTTCCTACTCGATCTAAGCGGCCCACTTGGTCACTATGTCTCGTAGCTTGCCTTATAGCATGCACCTAACGTGCTCTATAAGAGACCTATACTCGTTGTAAGCATAGCACGTTTAGGGTCAGGGTAGATTAAATCGCTGTTAAATTCTTTCTTAGCTATTGCTACATTCCCTACTTCCTCTGCCTTAGGAGCACCTTGATCTTTCTTCTTGACGTTGTTAAATCTGAATTATTTGAGCAGGAGATAGTCTTCCTGGTAGTGGCCTTCCTAATAGCATACTCTGCACTTGTCTTTCTCTGGTGGCCTTGGCTCCTTGCTATAGCTGTAGCTCTTGCCTACTCGAGATAACAAGCTATGGCGATGACGTGATAAGGAATGATCGAATCTACTAGCACGACCTCTGCCCCTTGTTCGACCTTGGTTTCCCCTTCTCCCCCTAGGTTCGTCTTTCCTCTCTTATACAAGTGCTGCATTTTGTACCTGTATAGGGAGAGCAGTCTTATGCTCCTGAAGAAGGGTAATGCAACTCTTAAGGTCTCTTTTGTCTTGTAGACACCAGGTCTTTGCATTCTGCTATATAATATTGCTTGGGAGGGCCAAGAGAAGCTGCTCTTTGATATTGTCGTTGGTAAGTACTTAAGGAGTTAAGGCTAGATTAATCTTAAATTAATTGAGTATTTAGAGGAACTTGATAATTTGCATCTTTATAGGGTTAAATGTAGTGCTATAGAACTCTCTGCGGAGTCTAGAGATGTAGACCTTGTCTTTAGCCTTATTAAACTTCTTCATTTCTTCCTACATTCCTTAAATATTGTACGCCTTTATTATCGCACGCATCTCTTCCTGATGGTCGTCTCCTATTAAATTATAGATAATCTTGTTTGCTTCCCCTCTTCTTCTTCTTCCGTTAGCTAAATTAACTTAATTTAGGTTCTTTGCACTAGTAACAAAATCCTAGCCCTCTAACATAATTAGGGCTGCCTTATAGGTGCGCTCCTAGTCTGCAAAGTTGTCTCTATTAAAAATGACGATTTTACCAGCCTTGTGATTGTATGTAGGTGTCGTTGAGGTTAAGGTAGAGGAGGTTATTTTTGGGGTTAATTTTCGAGTTAGGAGAGGTGTTGCTACCTAGGCTTATAACCTGTTGGAATTATAAGGTTATAAGGTCACAGCGGAGGTATCTTAAGGGTCTATTTAATGATAGAGATGACGCAGACGATGAATATTGATTGATTTGTGATGCAGTAGATGCGGTTAATGTCTATCTAGATTGACATGTAGAGCTCGCTCTCGCGACGTGTCCAGAGCTTAGTTAGCATCTCTCGCTTAATTCTGACAGCGGTAGACGACTATGTACATGTTCGGTTGTCGGGGCAACGTTGGGGCAACGTTGATCCGTGACCGACGACGCCTTGATGGTAGCTATGTAGACGAACCGTTATAGTAGGCACTCTATCTATTATTCAGCAGCGATATAAATACCCCCCTACCGCGGGTGGTAGAGGTTTATATCTCCTAATAGGATAAACTCTGTACCTTTAGTTTCTAGTAAGCTTATTACTAATATAATATTCTCTGTTTATAGGACCCCTTTAACCCTAGGGTTATACACATTAATAATTTATACCAGTCCCCTATATGTCTGGATTATTATAACTACAATATCTAGGTTAACTGCTTACTATAACTATAAGGACAGGCTAACAGCCTTGCTAATTATAAAGCACATATATATAGTTGCTTTTGGTTTATATAGGAGCTAGAATCCTTAGGGGCAGTATGTTAATTATATATAGGTATTATAATACGGCTCTTATATAGCAAGGATATGGTATTTCTCTAGGTCTAGACTATCTAGTAGGGGCCTTGCAAGGCGGTAGTTTATATTGCCGCAGTTATACTGTATAATAGATAGGTAGCGGACCCCCAGTAAGGGTTATTTAACTCACCTTCGTTCTTTACTTTCTCTATTTCTACTTTCTCTAGGATTTTTAGAACTTCTATCTCTTATATCTACACCCTAGTCGCTACTTATTTTATATAGGGCTTTCTATTCCCATGTCTTATATTCCTATTAGCGCTTCTATATTTAAATTTATTATTATCTCCGGTTCTTCCCCTAGTCTTACTAGTCGGTTTTATACCCTTTATAGGTTAGCTATAAATATTAAATTTGCCGCGTTTAGTCTAATTCTTAATTGTCCTAGTCTTAAGCTTGCTCTAGCTATCTATAGGGGTCTTCCTATAAGGCGTTCTCTCCCTTATGTCCCCTATAACCCTTATATCCCTATTTAGTCTAGTAATATCACGCAGTATCGCTTCTAGCCCGTTAAGGCTTAGGATAGCTGGCCTAGCCCCCTAGTGTTAAAGGTAGGGAACGCTAAAAAGGCACCTACGTCCCCCTAGCTTATCGTCTATTGTTTCCATTTATATAACCTAGCGTGTAGTTATTCCCGTAGCTATTAAGCCCTTGCCTTCTATCTCCTGTATTTAATATAGTCTACTCTCTCCCACGCCTTATATATGCTTTAGTAACAGTTTACACATTTTATTTAGTCTTAATTTAAGCAGTATCTTATATTATAGGGGCCTGCACAGTGGCCGCAGCACATCTGTGCTGTATATATGGATTAGGTGTGTCCCTATTATATACAGCAATAGCATCGTTCTAGGCGTAGTTTATAGTTATAGAGCCTTATATTATATATAAGGCCATTTATAATTATTCCTTTTTAGATAAGGAGTTTTTATATTCTTAGTGTATATATGCTAATAATAAGGGAGCTATATATTCAACCGGCGTCTCCCTAGCGAGTCTCTAGCAACTCTTATATCCTCTTATTATTCTTATTATATACTTAAATTGCATTTTCCTATTAAAGCTATTAGATTTAGGTAATCTTAAGTCCCGGTATAAGGCGTTCCATATATTTTACTATCTCCTATATAGTTGCTATATTATTTACCTAGCGTCCCTTTTCTACCCTAAAGCTTATAGGAACTACTAGGACTTTAACTAAGTAGTCTTTATAAAGCACTTTTATGCTAATATGTTCTTCTAGCCTATTCCCTACCCTTATGGCTCGTTCCTTTACCTATTAGTCCTTTAGGGTAACTCTAATATCTCCGCTCCTTAGGTATCGGACTATAATAGTATTATAGACTTTCTTATAAATCTCTATAAGAACTTCTGTTTCTAATTGTCCCCTAAGCCCCTCTACTTTTTCTATATTTGGTTATATTATAATTATATACCCAGTTATTGTCTTAAGGGGGTTAAGTTCCCTATACTATAGAAGCGCAGCTACAGCGGCCCAGGTGCGGTTCGCTGGTAAGGAGGGGTTTTATTTATTTTTAATTTTACTTAGCCGTTAGAGGATTTAATTAAGGGATTGCTAGAGGGGCGCCTAAGGGACGCTAGACTAGCGGAGCCATTCTACTAGCTGTATTAGTTTGTTATAGCTAACAGTTACTCCCCCATAATTGCGGATACTAGACGCGTCTAATAGGCTTTATATTTTGTTAGATGCCTTCTTAATAGAGGTATTTCCGCTTTGTGGTGTGGTATTCGCCCGTTCTTGTTGTGGAGGGCCATTGCTGGGCGTGGTTCTGGCGGTCGCGCGCGAGTGCAAACCACCGTCGTTTGACGTGTGCCTCCCCTGCGATGCAGGCATCTCAGGGGGATTCTCTGGGTGTTTTTTTGGGGTTCTTTTTGGTTGGTTTTGGTCTTTTTGGGCCGGGTGCAGCAAGAGCTCCAGTCTATTTGCCTTGGGCAATATATTCATTTATCCATTACTGCGACCACTGGCAGTAGAATTATAAGACAGAAGGTATAATTCAGTGATCTTGTTAAATTGGCAGCAATTTGGCGTGGCGTGGCTGGACCTGGATTGCGGACAAAAGGGTATATATTGTTAGTTTAGTTGCTTTATGTATAGAGCAGAATAGGATTTAAGTAGTAGTCCTAGCAAAACTTAGTAGGATTTGGTAGACTTAGCAGAATATAGCAGAATGCGGTAAATTGCCATAGATTGCCGGCAGATTGCTATTAGATTATTGTCTCGCGGTTAGTCTCTTTTTGCTGTATTAGTGGAAACAGGTGGACATAGGTAGATGTATATAAGGTGTTATAGAGGTGTCCCGTAACAGCTACTATATTTCTTAGCATAGTAGTATTAGGTAATTTTTAGTGTTTATTTATTTTTTAGGGGGGGGGTTCTAGTCCATACGTATCCTATTTTTAGATTTCGCGTTCTTTTTATATTCTTATGGTTCTAGTAATGCCCTTAGGGTCCTATTCTGTATTTCTATCCTATTTATAGTCTATAGATATTTTTAAGTTCCTTCTTAGGAAGAAAGAGTAGACGAGCTTTAGATAATATTAGCGACTTAGTTAATTAAAATATAAGTATAGTAAGAGGGACGCGCAAGCCTATATAATTAGTAGTCTATAAACAAGGATCCAAAGCTAAAGAAAGGAAAGGAGAAGAATAGCAGTGCCGCTTAAGGTTTTATGCAGTACCTAAGTCACATAACTGCAACTATCTAAAACTATCTGCAATTGTCCGCTATAATTTACCGTTTTCCACCAGCGCCGTAATAAGTACTACCTTTTAGACTAACTAATGGACTAGCTATATACTAACGGTATATAAATAATATACTCTTTAACTACCTTAATAACTTCTATACAGCCTACCTAAATAATATTATAATTTACTCTAAGAATAAACTAGAATATAAGGAGTATATTTATAAAGTCCTATAATAGCTCTATAAAGCTAGTCTCTAGGCCAATATTAAAAAGTTAAAATTTGGTATTAAGCGTATTAAATACCTAGGGTTTATTATTAATATAGATAGAATTAAAGTAGACCAAAAAAAAATAGCTATAATTAATTAATAGGAACCCCTAAGGACCGTAAAGGGGGTATAGTTATTTTTAGGTTTCTATAGCTTCTACCAACGCTTTATTAAAGACTATAGTAGAATTACTTAGCCCCTTAACTGCCTTACGAGAATGAACTGACCTTTCTATTTTAATAATATATATAAAAAGGCCTTTAACAAACTTAAAAAACAGCTAGTCTCTACTTTACTACTAGCCTATTTTTACCTAAAACAGCCCTTAATATTAGAAATAGATGCTTTAAATAGTATAATAGCTGCTATCTATTCTTAGAAATAGCCAGATAGAGAATAATACCCGTTAGGAAAACGGGAAGTGGCGTAGGAAATTTAGTTTCGCTAAAAGTATTTTTGGGGCCTGGGGCCAGCTTTTAGCCATATTAGTCAACCCCCTAGGGCCTAGGGCCAGCTTTTGGCCATATTAGCTAACCCCCCAGAGTAATACGCTAGCTTTCCACCATATTAGCAAAGCCCTAGAGCTATACGCTAGCATTACGCTAGCTTACGGCTATAAAATAAATATTGTTAGTATTATTGTATTTATTAGTATTAGGGTATTAAAACCCTAACGGCCTCCTGGTAGGCTCCTAGCAGGCTTCCTAGTAGGCTCCTAGCAGGACTTTGATTTTCCCAATTATATAAATTGTCCTAAGTACCATCGGGTCCCCGTTATATTCCCAACAGCCTCTACACGTGCCTTTGCATACCCCTTGTACACCTAAATGCCACCTTTACCCTTTCTTCCTTACATCCTCCCTACTTAGGGAGGCACCAGAACGGTAGCCAGAGGACTGTGACCAGAACCAGACGACCGTCGCCAGAACCAGACGACCGTCGCAGAACTAGATGACCGTCGTAGAACTAGACGACCGTCGCTAGAACTAGATGACCGTTGCTAGATCTAGACGGCCGTTACTAGGACTGGATGACGACCGTTTGAACGACCAGCCAGCGAATACCACGAACGATTTAATTAATCGATCGATCGAATTGAACCAGAGCTTTGATATCGGCCGGTCACTGAATCAAATCAAGGCCTCCTAGGGAGGCACCCCAGACGACTACTGTTCGAATGTACAGCCAGCGAACGGCCATAGAGAACGATTCGAATCAATCAGAGCCTTTGATCAGGCCGACTCCTTCCCCAAATTGAACCAGACACTAACGCAGGCAGGCAGGCAGGTAGGTAGGTAGGCAGACAGGTAGGTAGGTAGGCAGGTAGGAGAGGACCGTCGCCAGAGCCAGACGATAATCGTTTAAATGACCAGCCAGCGAACACCACGATTAATTTAATCGATTAATCAAATCGAACTAGAGCCTTAATATTATCCCATCACCGAATCAAATCGAATCAAGCCCTCTTAGGGAGGCACCCCAGACGACTACCGTTTAAATGTACAGCCAGCAAACGCCCAGAGAGAACGATTCGAATTAATACAATTAATCACAATTAAATTAAGCAGAGCCTTCGATCGGGCCGACCTCTCCCCCAAATTACAGATACAGACAGGTAGGCATAGACAAGTAGGCACGACAGGCAGGCACAGACAGGTAGGCACGAACAAGTAGGACGGTCAGACAGGTAGGACAGGAGGACAGGCAGGACAGGCAGTAGGCCTAGTTAGGAAATCAGTACATGGCCGGCGGATCATCGGGAACGCCGCTAATTAACAATTTAGAGCCTCTATGAGAGATATCCCTTATAGCTACCATTAATTTTGAATTTTGAATTTTGAATTTTATTATTTATTTTATAATTATAAATATTGCAGCTATAGGAAATATTATATAAAATATATGAAACGTATAAAACGTATAAAATGTATAAAATGTGCTAATGTTGCTAATATGGCCCCGGGCTAGCCCTGGGCTAGCGTAAAGAAGTATATATAAGCAGATTAGCGGATTTAGCTGAAATGACCCCAAGCCAGCCCCGGGCTAGCCCCTGGCTAGCCCCTACTACTCTCCCGTTTTCCTAACGAAGCAGCCTAAAAAGTAGCCTATATAAACCTAAAAAAGGCCTAAAAATTAATAAAATAGTGGGAAAATAAGTATAGGCGTAAGCCTAACTTTCCTATAGGTAATAAGGTCTAGGTTATAATAAAGAACTAAAAGATAGAATGGCCTAGCTATAAGCTAGACTATTAAATAGTAGGACTATATAAGGTTTTTAAAAAAAGAGGCAACTTGTATAAAGTAAAGCTCCTAGATTTAACTAAGGTCTATTTTAAGTTCTTACTAAATAAGCTATAAAAAGCTATAAATAACCTATTACCTAAATAAAAGAATAAACCGCCCCTACTAATTTAAGTTAATAGTAATAATAAATAGGAAATTAAAGAAATACTAGCCTATAAACTTATAAGGGGAACGCTAAAGTATTATATTAGTTAGAAAGGATATAACCTAGATTTTACTTAGTACTCTATATAAAACTTTATAGGTAGTCCCTATAAGCTTAAAAAGTTCTATAACTAATACCCTAATAAGCCTAGACCCCTAAAGTACCTTAATAAATAAATAAAGTACTAGTATAGTAAAGATAATAAACTGCCTATTAAGTATAAAGATAAGAATACCCTATAGATATAATATAGATATATAAAGCCTAAGGGCAGGCTTTTTAGAGGGGGGGTAATATTATAGCGCTAGTAGAAAATAGCGCATAGTTATAAATAGTTATAGACAGTTATAGACAGTTGCAGATAGTTTTAAATAGTTGCAGTTATATAACTTAAGGGCCGTATAAAACCTTAAGCGGTACTATTATTCTTCTCCTTTCCTTTCTCTAGCTTTAGATTCTTGTTTATAAATAACCTAATTATATAGGCTTGTGCGTCCCTCTTATTATACTTATGCCTTAATTAACTAAGTCGCTAATACTTATTCCCTTTTAGGAAAAGGCTAAACTATAGGCAAGCATTAGGGGTAGAGATTCGTTTAAGGCTATAGTATTAGTACTATATTAAGCCATTGGCTTAACTGCTAAAGAGCTTAGAATAATAATCTAGTTGTTACGGAACCCAATCGCAGGGGCCTCTATAGGAGAGCCCTGTGCTCTTGTGTACACCTTATGTACAACTTACGTCAGCTACGTATAGGTATATTACCTTTACCTTAGAAGCTTAGACTAAGAAATCAATTGTGCGGATATAGGAATATCCGCACTGTCCACTAAGCTGATTTAGGATGGCAATTGTTTTCTTGGTCTAAGGGACTTTGGCAAGATTTATAAAAAACCTAAGCATAGTTTATATAAGAACACCTTATTAACTTTAACAAAATTAATCTACCCTCCTACAATACCTATCGACATAAAAATTATACTAAATTATAGAGAAAGGCCCACTCTATAAGTTATAAGATCCTCAACTCCTTATACCCGCGTAATGTTAAGAGGAAGTCGCCGCGGCAGAGGCTATAATTCCACCTCTGCATTACCGAGCCGCGTAGTAACCACTAACGCTAAACGCCTACGCCTACGCCCGCCCTCTTTATAACTAGCGGATATTTTATTTGCGGATATTCCATCTACTAGCTAGACAAAGATGTTAAAGAAAGAGAAGGTTAATATTGTTAAGGACCTTCTATAAAAATGGGGTTGGCCTTTTTATAGGCTAGTATTTAAGTATTTAGAAAGTGGGAATGGGCATAGTAGTAATAGAAAGAAAAAAAAAGTAAGGGACCTATTTATTACCCTACTGGAGGATAAGGAAATATAAGAAGAACTTATTAATATGCCTAATATTCATATAACGCTAGTAACCTATACTATCCGCTATATTTGGAAAGAGCTCCGCCGACTACGGTTATAACGCGGCCCCTTTAATACATAGACTCCAGATATACAGTTTAAGAATATTAACCTTAAAAATGCAGCTAAATTTGTTTAGCGGTATAGTCCGCTGCTATTCTAGCTTATTAAGGGGATATCCGCACTAAATAGAGAGGAATGTAGTTGGGATCCACATAGCAGATGTATAGTTATAGTTGCCTCTATATTCCTACTAGGGTTTGCCTAGAACTCCACAAACGGTTTCGCCTATCTACTTAGTTTATATCTTTAGGCACTTAGTATAAAACATTATATGCTATCTTTTTTATATAGTCTTAGTCTAATTAATAGTTATAAAACTCTTAACGCTAGAAAGCTTAGACTAGCTAAACGTTCTAAGGAAGGTCCTATTAATTCTATTAGGCCTTTTAGTGCTAATAACCCTTAAGAAACTAATTAAGTCTCTATCTATTTATAATAACTTTAATTATTGCTAAAAGACTTAACATTAGGTTATTGATAAGATTAGTAAGTTTAATTTGCATACTATAGGAAAGATTTTATGCGGAGTATGCATGCCTAAACGGGGCCTTAAGCAGTTAATATTAAATAATACCTGTTAACTTAAGCTAGATAAGGTTGTTAATATAGCTAGGAATAGGTTTAATAACCTCTAGAAGCGGATATCTATAAGTTTTATTATGGACGCTATCTAATACGCGTATCCTACTGCGGTTAATGGTATATTTAACTCTAACACGGATATTAAATATCCGCGTATACTAGCAGTTAATATTCTCCCTTACAGAAAGATAGAGCATATAACTCTAGGACCTATTCTAAATAGCAAGGCTTCTATAAACGGCAACTATTGCGTAATAGAGAATATCTTCCTAGAATAACTGCAGTATAATTATAAAACCGCTTTTAATAATTGGCTTTTCCTAGTATATAGAGATTAGAAGACCGCAAAGCTTATCTAATTATGTAAAGAGGAGCAGGTTAAGGCGGAAGGTGTATATAATAGCTATAAGTGGGTATTGCCTATTCTAGGGCTATAGCATATACGATTGAACTTCCTATATATAGTTATGCGTACATTTTATAGGGGTAAGGAAGCCGCGCAGTAGTTTTTAGCGCTTTACACCCATATAAACCACCTAGGATGGCGTAATATTTCCAGGAAAAAGGCCTTGTTTTATCACACAGAAGAGTGTCACGGGACACCTCCGTGACACCTTATACACGTCCACCTGTTTCCACCGTCTCAACCTCTATATTAACGACTCAGTCAATTAAGACATATAACGGCAATCCGAGGCAATTTGCCATCACGTGACGGCAATCTACGGCAGTTTGCCGTCCTCCACTATATTCCGCCACATTCCGCCAAGTTTTGCTAGGACTATAACCCAAAGCCTATTCCGCCCCGTGTATATGTTAACTAAGCAACTAAGTTAACAATATATACTCCTTTCCTCCCATTCCTTACCTTCTTTCCTTATATAATATCTTAACTTTATTACACAGTTTATGTATATAGCTTAATAATATCTACCTTACTATATATTATTACCGCTTATACTCACTCCGTAACACTATGTTGCGTTAACCTTATATACTATTCTCCAAAATATAGAACGACCCTAAAGCCCCCATAATAGCTGCTAGCATTATATCCACACTTTAAAAATAATTAGTAGAGATATAGAAGTCCTTTATAAACGCCCTCGTATAAAACTAAGCCACTTTAACTTAATAACAAGCCAATTAAGAGGCATAACACCTACAAATAATTAAGGACCTTTAAGAAGTCCGCACCCTTAAAATACCCATACTAGGGCTCTAAGACCAAACGCCTTCTCTAGAGACGAACACGCAGGACAAGAGTCCTAAACCTATAGTAACTGTTTACCCTAAACCAACTACCATACTACAACAATCCAAATAACTACTAGACTCTCTAATATTCACCAGTAAACAATAAGAACTCTAATTATTCCTAAGCCAGCTTAAAAATAAGCTAACTAGTAACACTAACTACTACCTAACTAAAGCTAACTAACTCTACTACGCCCTAAGTTAACTAGGAGGAGATGCAGCTAACCTTATTAAACCCCTTTAACTAAACTCAGTACAAAGCCTAGTTGTACTACTTAAAGCTATATACGGTAACCTAAATCGCTAAGCTACCACTTAAAGGAAGATAAACCATATAACTTAAGAAACGAAAAGCTTCCCAGTATACTTCTCTAATTTTAACTATTATATAAAGGAAACAGGCTGAAATAACTCCGCACTAGTTAACAGCCTTATTAAGTCCCTAATAGGTATAGACCTACTAGGAGCCCTTAACGCCTATATAAACGTTATTAATAAACAGTATAATAATATACTACACCTAACACTAAAGTCCACTCTTTAATATAATACAATAGCTCCGTAAACATCTGCTAAGTTATTATCTCAGCCTAAGTACCCTAACGCCATGGATATTAATATAGGGACCCTGGAATACGCTCCACTAGGGTCCCCTAAATAAAAACAACGCATTAAGCTAGGCCTTTGCTTTAAATACGGAAGTAAAGATTACATCTTAAGATACTACTCTATCCCCATGCCTTAACACAACTTATAAACAGCCAACACTAACAACTGTTTACCATATTAATCCTCCAGTTACCGCCCCCAATCTTTATCTAGCTCTAACTCCGCATTTAATAAGCACTACTTATAAGGACAAAGTTATAACTAACGTTCTATAGGAACCCCTTCCTACTCACTACTAAAAGGTATATCCTAGAGTTAAGTCGCTCTCTAGGACAGCTATATCACAGGATCTTATTAAATGCATTAGATATTACAAAACCTAACTCTTAGGATTATAGTATAACCGTTAACTGCTATCTTTGGTAAAAAGGTTAATAGGCTAATACTTAAGTCCTAATTAACACAGGAGCTAGCAGCATAGGATTTATTAATAAGATCTTCGCGTAAGATAATAGGTTTACCCTAATACCCCTTAACTGGCATATTAATATATTTGGATTTAATAGCAAACACACTATCTTAGGCCGTATTACTTACGTAGCGGCCCTAAGACTCTAATATCTAAACCACAAAGAATTAATTAAGCTCTTTATAACTACCCTAGGTCACCTAGTAATCCTTAGACAACCCTAAATAAAGCTATATAAGGTAACCATTAATTAAAACAACCTTAAGCTTCTATTTACTGCCTTCTGTTGCAAGTAGAAGTGCCTTATAACTTACTACTTAAACTCTAAACCAAAATCTAAAAAATCTACCAAGATCTACTAGTCTAAAATTTCCACTAACGTCCACCCTATACCTAAAAAGTCCACCCGATTCTACCTACCTAAGAAATCTACTAAATTCCACCTACCTGAGAATTTCACCGAATTCCACCAATATAAGATTTCCACTAATGTCTACTAAGAACCTAGAAATAACACATAACTACACAAACTAACTCTAACTGCTGCACCCTAAACTAAGTAGAAGCTTAACTTAACATATAAAAGTACCAGAAGAACTGGTATTCTACTATAAAAAGGATACTTAAAGAACCCGAATTTAAATCTAACACTAACTCCGTACCTAATACTGAACTTAAACCTAAATAAGAAACCATATAAGAAACTAAGGATAATTTAAGCTCACTTAACACCTTAAATATCTATATAATTGGAGCTACTCCGCTAGCACAACTTACCAGGAAACTAGAATATATAATCTTTACTGTTATAATGGCCGATATTAAAAAGGTCTTAGCACTAAAGAAGTATACTAACCCTGCCACGAAAGTACTAGTAGAATACTATAATTATCTAGATATATTCTTATAAAAGGAAGCTAATAAGCTACTAGAACGCCGTCTATATAATTATAAGATTATAGTTAAAGAGGGAAAACATCCTAGATTTAGACCCTTATATAGGATGTCCTAAAACGAACTCTAGATACTATAGAAGTACTTAGACAAACATCTGGATAAAAGATTTATTAGAGCAAGTTCTTTACCTATAGCCGTACTAGTAATCTTTATTAAGAAACCTGGCGGCAGTCTATGCTTCTGCGTAGACTACTAAGCTCTTAATACTGTTACTATTAAGAACTAATACCTAATCCTATTAATCCAAGAGACACTAAACCGATTAAGTAAGGCTCGATTCTATACAAAGCTTAATATTATCCATATATTTAACCGCCTCCGTATTATAAAGGGAGATAAATAGCTTATTGTATTTCGTACTCAATACGGACTATTTAAATACTTAGTAATGCCATTCAGCCTTATAAACGCCCTAAGTTTATTCCAACACTTTATAAATAACACCCTACGTCCGTACCTGGACGTCTTTTATACTGCTTATATTAATAACATCTTAATATACAGCAATAGTCTGGCTAAATACTAAAAATATGTTAAACTAGTCCTGTAAGCCTTGTGCGGAGCTGGCCTATAATTAAATATAGATAAATGCGAGTTCTACAAAACAGAAGTCCTATACCTTAAACTTATCATTTCTATAAATGGCGTACAAATGGACCCTAAGAAAGTTAAAGCAATTGTAAACTGGCAAGAACCTAAGAATATTAAGAATATAAGGGCCTTTATAGGCTTCGCCAACTTCTACTAATAGTTTATTAATAACTTCTCCGCCTTAGCCTTACCCCTTATAGCCTTAACCTAAAAGGGTAAAGCCTTTATTTTTAATAAGGAATGTAAGAAGGCCTTCGCTTATCTAAAGGTTATATTTACTACTGCACTTATACTTTAATACTTTAACCTAGACTAAATAAGTATTATAGAAGCTAATTTATTTAATTACGTTACTAGAGACATTCTGTCTTAATATAATAAGGAAGGAGTATTGCACCCCATAGTATACTTTTTAAAATAACTAAGCCTAGCTAAATATAATTATAAGATCTATAATAAAGAATTGCTGGCTATTATTAGATACTTTAAGCAATGGCAATTAGAATTAGAAGGAGCCGGATTCCTAATTAAGGTTTTTAGCAATTATAAGAACCTATAGTACTTTACAACTATAAAATAGCTAAGCCACTATTAAGCCCACTGGTTAGAATATCTGTCCTAATTCTAATTCTTAATTATATACTGCCTAGGTGTTTAAGGTTAAAAACCTAATGCCCTAACTTAATGTTTATAAGATATAACAGCATAAAAAGAAGCGCGCGCCTACCGTAATTAAACCCTACTTTGTCCCGAATTATTTAATCCCCTGGCTAAAGACCTTACGGTACACGTCCTTAAAATAACTAATTAATTAATTAAACAGATTATAATTAATAAATACCTAAACGATGAGTTTATCCAAGAGACACTTAAGCTAATTTAAGATGGCGTTAGACGCTCTAAAAAGATCTCTTTAAGTAAATATAAAGCTTATAGAGACTGCTTGTACTACTAGAACCGCCTAGTTGTCCCTAATTATAATAAACTTAAGATTAAGCTCCTTAAACACGTACACGACCTACCAGTAGCCGGCCACCTAGGCTAAGGGAAAACCCTGAAACTACTCTAATAGGAGTACTACTGGCCAAATATGTATAATATAACATAAAGGTATGTCTATAGCTGCTATACCTACCGATGAGCTAAAGCTTTATATAAAACGTATAACGGCTTTCTAAAGCTACTGCCTGTTCTAGACCGAAGATAGAGGGATATCTTAATTAACTTTGTTGTTGATCTCCCCTTAAGTAAAGGCTGTATAAATATTATAGTAGTTATAGACTAACTATCTAAAATAAGACACTTAATCGCCTGTCCTAATATGTTAACACCTGCTGTTGCCTAACTGTTCCTAGATTATATATGGAAACTCCATAGACTCCCTAAAACAATTATCTCTAATAAAGGCAGACAGTTTATTTCTATATTCTGGAAAGAACTAACTACCCAACTCCATATTAAAGCACTATTGTCTATAGTATACCACCCAGAAACGGATGGTTAAATAAAATGTATAAATGCTATAATGGAACAATACATTTGGATATATACATTGTATCTGCAGGATAACTGGATGGACTGGCTTGTATTTGCCAAGTTTATAGTAAATAACTCCGTCTTAAAAACCACAAAGGTCTCCCCATTCCTGGCCAACTACAGCTAGTACCCGCGAATGGGTTTTAAACCCTTTAGTAATATTCCTTGCCTAGCTTATTAAGCCTTATAAGTTATAGAAGTAAACAAATTTATAAAGAAGATAGAAGAACTATAGGAGTTCCTTACTAATGAAATAATATGGGCCTAGTCTGTCTATAAAGCTATAGTAAATAAGAACTAAACCCTAGCACTAGCTTACCAAATTAGTAACTTTGTCTAGCTAGACGTAAGAAATCTAAATATAAAACGACCTACTAAGAAACTTAATTGGAAGAACGCCGGCCCTTATAAGGTTAAAAAAGTTGTCTCTTCTTATACCTACCGACTGAAGCTCCCTAATACGGTTAAAATCCACCCTATATTCTATACGTCAGTCCTCCACCCTACCGCCCCTATATTAGACGCCCTGCCTGGACAGATTTAAGACCCTCCCCCACTAGTTAAAGTAGATGGCGAGGATAAGTACCTTATTAAAAGAGTTAATGATATTAAGTACGACAAATAAAAACGCAAATATATATACCTTATGAAATGGAGAGGCTTTATTAAGCCCTTATGGGAACCCGTTAACTCTATAGGACTTATATAAGCCGCAGAAGACTTTTATAAACTCTACCTAAAACTACCACAGCCCCATCTTATAGAAGCTTAAGTTTAAAGGGGGGGTACTGTTATGGGACACCTCCGTAACACCTTATACATGTCCATCTATTTCTACCGTCTCAACCTCTATATTAACACCTTAGTTAATTAAGACACATAATGGCAATCTAAGGCAATTTACTATTATGTAATGGCAATCTACGGCAGTTTGCCGTCCTCTACTATATTCCGCCATATTCCGCTAAGTTCCGCTAGGACCATAACCCAAAGCGTATTCCGCCCTATACACGTATTAACTAAGCAACCAAGTTAATAATATATACCCCTTTCCTCCCGTTCCTTACCTTCTTTCCTTATACAACGTCTTAACTTTATTATATAGTTTATATATATAGCTTAATAATATCTACTTTGCTATATATTATTACCGCTTATGCTTACTCCGTAACAAAGAGCTAATCCTCTATAGCTTTAATGCTTGTGTTATTGCGTTATTCTTGCTCTATATCCGCAATAAGTGCAATATTAAAATAGATGGCGAGGCTAAGTAATATATGCGAAACCTATCTCTGTAGCGATTTCTGGAATATATTAAGGATATCCGCACGGCAGCTTTCTTAAGAGATATATACCACGATGCAAATCAGCGCATGTTGGATTATTTAGAGCCACCTACTAATAGATATCAGCTAGCAGTGATATTATTCTCTGTGGATATATTAAGTTCTACCGCTAATAACTAAGTTCCTTAGAGTGGCGATGCGGAGTTCTTTAATTATATCCAGTTTTTATAGGTTGTTAATACTTATAAGCTTCTAAAATACGCCATTAAGTATATGGATATCGGACTACTAAAGCGTATAATACCCTGCCTTTGCTTATACTTTACTAGAAGCTTATTAAAGAACTATGCATATAATATACTGCTCCTATAGTAACTAGTTAAAACAAGTGCTTACAATCTAGTGCTTTAATAAGCTATCCTTACTAATAGTTTAGTTAACCTCTGAGGGCGGCCAGATAGCTTCTTTAAGACGGATCGCCTTAATAAGCTGCTGAATCTTTGACTTAAGGAGTTGCTTTAGACGCGCGGGAATTCAACCTTTGGCATAGACGAGCTGTTTAAGTGGAGTGTTCTTATAATAAGTTATCCTGGCGTGCTCCACAATATTTTTAAGCATGTATTTGGCGAGTGTATAAACAGCAAATATACAACTAAGTCTCCGGCGCTAGATATCCGCTATCTTATAGATTAGATTAGGAAGGATTTAATTATACAATATACGCGGCGCTTGGCGGATTTTGAGGCTCTTTTACTTCTATAGCGCGGATATAAGAGGCTTGTAAAGAACGGCGTAAATATATTTAACGCCTTCCTATTAACTACAGCCGGTTTGCTATTTAATCCCCTTATATGCAGCTTTGGTAATCCTAATAAGAATATAAAGGTACTAAGAGAAGCTGCTAAATATATTTATATGGTTTGTTATCCTAATATTATACCTATACAGAAAATATTATTTCGCTTCGGTACGCGAGCTCGCCAAATCGCCACCAACTGTACATAGTAATTGTAGCGAACGCATGTGCCTGCACGCAAGGACCTTTTGATGGTTGCCTTGGAGAATCGCCTTGGTTGGCCAGGGGAAGGACGTACGCGCCCTCCCCTCCCCCTTAACTGCGCCCCCCCGCTGTGGCCGCCAAAACGCGAATACAAAGCTGTTCCTGCAACTGCCGATGAAATTTAGCAATATTGTATGGGTGAAAACCTCGTGCACGATATTTAACAAAGATCACGACACTGCGGAGGAAAGCCGATCGCGAAGTCTGCCAGAAGTAAAGTTCTTGCAGCCAAGCATGGGCGTTCGCTACGATTGCTGGCGAGCCCGCGTACCGAAGCGAATTAATATTTTTCCAGAGGGGGGTGGAAGCTGGTCGTGCACATCGCTGTACCTCTGCTAATGTATATAATAGTTAGTATATAATTTACTTGATAAATGCTAAGAGTAACAGTAATGTATTGTTTTAATTGCGGATATACTTCTATTGTAAGTGGGTTATCTGCGGATATTACAAAAATTAAAAATAGTATTGCAATATATGATCTTCTAAAGGTGGCATTGCTGATTTAAATATGCGGATGTCTTATATTAGTGGTTTGCTCTACGGCCCTTATTGGGACGGATTTGATAAGGCTATAGATAATATACTAAAGGACTTTTAAATGCTTGGGCTTATGGTACGTTTCTATCTTAATATATTAAGCAAGTCCTTTTTATTAATATTAATTCTAGCCAGCGTATAATCTTCTTGGTGTAGTATATAATATAGCAGTTAGCTATTTTATGGTGCGGATATATAAATATCTTTATCTTAGCTTGTGCGGATATTACAATATTAATTAAGTATATTTATTAAATATAAGGCAAAGACCTAATTCCTATATATTATTATTATTATTATAAACCTATAACAACAGCTAACCCGCAGCAACAGCTAACTTATATCTACTTGTATTTAATATCTAGTAGCCTAGCATTATATATAAGTGCAATAACACTACGCCTTAGGAACGTAAGCTTATCCTTTATCTTACTTAGAGAATCTCTAAGCTTATTTAACTGGCGGTCCATAGCTCAAACATCTTTTATTATATTAGTTACCCATTTATAAACTATATTAATACGCGCAGAAATAGTAATTGCTAAATATACCCTAATAGATTCCGTGCTAGCGGAAGCTGTAGCAGTAATAGCAGTACCTAGCGTGCCAGCAATTGGTAAAAGAGTTAGAAGAGTAGCAGCAGAGCAGGTACCTCTACGGCCGCGCGTACTACTATAAGTAGGAGTCTTAATAGGGGGAGGTCTTAGTGGGAGGGGGAGGCGTAGTAGCGTAGGCGGGGATAGTGTGAGAACGAAGCTAGCGTATTACGGACGCTTTAAGTACGATGTTACAACTACTTGGAGAAGAGTCGCAGGAAGCTAGTTGGTTAATACAGGCACGGTCCAGAATGGATCCGGTGGAGCCACGTAACAAAAAATGGTAAGCGAGTCACATGGTATTATACGCAGTATACAGAGTATACGCAGTGTACGCCACGTATAACACGTATAACACGTACCTTACGTACAAGAGAGGATTTCTTAGGAGTATGGTTGTGTATTTAAAGGACCTCAGTCCCTACCATAGATAGTTCTCTCCTTGTAGTAAATCTTAGAATACAATTAGAGTTAATCTGTTAGGCAACTACTCCACTAGTTATTATTATATTGTTAATTTGTTTATACCTACATACCTAGCCTAATAATAGAACCCACCATAGTTCCTACTATAAGGTTCCGTTACACATTCACTACTAAGGTTACGGTATTGGAACAAGTTCAAATAACATGCCACTAAGAGCAGCACCAGTCACAACAACGTCGGCAATAGCCACAACCTTAGGGCCAGGTGATACCAGTATAGACAATAGGGATTCTCAAGTAGTTACGCAAGGTCAGTTATAGGAAATAGTTAATTACTTATAAGATAATAATAGGATACTTAAAGAACGCATTAATAGAATTAGAGCAGCAAAGATTAAGTTACCTTTAATTAAACAATTCTTAGGAGAAAAGTTAAAGCTTAAGGGATTTCTTACGCAAATACACTTTAAGGTAGTACAGGAAGGAGTAAAGTTAGCAACATTATTAAATCAAGTAGCCTATACAGGATTGTTCCTAATAGGGAGGGCACTTAAGTAGTTTAAGCCATATCTTATAGAAATATAGGCTAATGGTATAACAACTACTAACCAAGATATACAGTATATATTTGCCAGTTAGAACGGGTTCGTAGAATGGTTAATATAGATATTTAAAGACCTAGAAGCCACAACCACAGCAAAACAAAAGCTTTAGAACTTAGTATAACGCACTTTAGTAATTAAGTATATAATATAGTTTCAAACACTAGCTATATAGGTTAAGTAGAATAACAAGGCGCTTATAGCATAGTACAAATAGGGACTTAAGGCTAAAGTCCAGGACGCAATTATTCTAATAGAAGATGCGGATACTCTAAGGGAGTTAATAGATTAGTTAATAAAGATTAATAATAGAATCTATTAAAGGGAACAAGCTAAAAGAGGGTAAGACAGAGTTCTATAGTTATATAAGGCGCAGAGCACGCAACAACAGACATAGAGTTAAAAACTATAGAATGGCGCAGAGCTAATAAACCTAAGTAGTACTAAAGAAACCTAAAGGTGGGAAAAGAAACCATAGAAACCTAGAGGTTAAGGATTAAGTAATTAAAGGACCTAGGAGCAGAGGCCAAACCAGAGATTTTAGCAGTAGAAGACATTTAGGCGGACTCTATAGCAAGAAAGATGGTTTAAAGATAGGGCTTATATAAATTATAGAAAACAAGGTCATTTTGCTAGAGACTATAGAGGTAGTTAAAGTAACTATGCAGTAAAGGGAACTAAGCTAGCAGACGGCACGTATATATAGAGGGACAACGGTGTACTATAAGAAATAAAAGAATGTTTAATTAACAGTTTTGCGTATTATTATAACAACGCATGCCGAATTTATAAGGACGCTAAGTATAGCGTAAGCTATTAGCTATAGGAGCTATTATTATCTAAGTTTAAAGAAACCAATAAACTAGCTTATAGATCGGATATTAAAGACAATAAATTTAACAAAGGCGAAGTATTTACTAATAATAAGGCAATAAAGGCAGCTTACTAGAAGCATACAAACCTTAGAGAAGTTAAAATAGAAGTAGAGACTAAGACCATTATAAAATAAGGATTAGTAACGGGTATTACAACACCATTAGATACAATTTCCATTACTTTACAAGATAATAGGAGTAACGTTTAAAAGAAACTAAGCAAGTAGATAACTACTAGTGCTAGCTTATTACTTAATAAAGGTAAAAGGCCACAGGCTTAAGATTCTTAAGAAGAGATAAAAGAAGCTTAAGATTCTTAAAATAAGATAAGATATACCTAAGGACCCACAACGGACAAAAACTGATAGAAAAGGGCAGCAACTTAGTTTAGCAACAAATAAATAAGTATAGGACGCAAGTTTAAGAACTATAAGTTTGGAGAATAAATAAGAACATTAGCAATTCTAGGTAAATATAGTGTTTAGCCTAAAGATCGAACAGTTAATACCAGGATTAAAAAGTAAGACGACTATAAAGATCTAGCTATAAGACGCAGAAAATAAGAAACTATAGATAAGTTTAGGACAAGAATTATTATATAACAAGAGCAAAAGCTAGACAAGAGGTTAGCTATACTAAGTTATATAAGGGACAGAGCACCCATATAAAGAGTTACTAATAGGCCAAGTACAGGGACACCTAGGGCAAAGTAGTTAAACAAACTAGAACAAGAAAAGGATCTAAATATTCCAACTAGGTTTAAAGAAAGACATACTAAAGGATATTATAATGTAGTAATAACAAGGTACTTTCTAATAGATAGACTATACACACTAAACCAGTTATACGGAAAGTGGTATAGGCAACGATATAACAATAAATAGGTGGATTTTTATATATGGCTAAACAAAAAAGTTATTCAAGACTAACCTATTACGGAAAAACGCATAAGTTATATTAAAGGAGTATTAATTATAATATTAAGGAATCTAGAAGAAGGATCTAGGGACTAAAGAAGTAAGCGACAAATCTTAGTACCCATAGTAGAGATACCAGTAGTTAGGTTAACTAGGTATAGATTTAAACTTAAGAATAAAAATAAACTAAGAGTTAACCCAAAACATATAGCGCATTATATACTATCGTGGATAGCTTATGTGGATAATATATATAATATATATAGAGCACCAAAAGACAAGAACCGGAAGTACCTAGTAAGGATATATTAGGCACCAGAGGAAAAGCGGTTTAGGAATACTAAGTATATATATAGTTAGCACCTAGTAGAAGTATAAGGTTAAAGAGACTTAATACTTTAACCAGAAAGATTCCTTACGGAAGAATACCTAAATGGACAATAGTGGTAGGAGTGCCTAAAGAACACTTGTCCATAGTATATAGAGGAAAAGAAATAAACTAAGTATTAGCTAAAGTTGGACTAAGTATAAGCAGGATTGAGCAGCCAACAGTTAGGAAAAGGGGAGGCGTATAAAACTAAAGGGAACTAGTGTTAGAGCCTTAAACCCTTAAAGGAATTTAAAGATAATACCTAAATTTATAAATTAAGTGGCAAGATTAGCAGTTTAAAGCATTAGTAGATAGTAGAGCAACTAGGAACCACATATCACTAAAGGCAGTAAAAAGGATAGGGTTACTATACAGATAGAAGGAACACCTATATCCACTTATAACAATTTTAGGAGATTAGATAGCCTATAGAGGAGGCATTATTAATCTTAAAACAGGACCTATTTAGTTAACTATTAAAGGGAGACCAGTTAGAATGTCTTTTAATATTCTACTATTAGGACAGGATAAGGCAATACTAGAAATGCCTTAGTTATAGGAGTACAATCTAAAGATTAATTAGGTTATAGGTTAGGTCAATATTAAAAATACACAGTAGCGCAAAGTACAACAGTAAACCAAGTTGGTATAGTATTAAGTTAAAGCGATATATAAAGAGACTAAGTGAGGCTTAAGTTATATACCAAAGAGATACCACAAGTATGGTAAAAAGTTATGGTTACTAGAAAGTGAAAAGCTATCAAAGCATACAGCTTAGGACTATGAGATAGAATTAGAAGAGGGAATAAGTTTAAAGTTCTTTCTAATCTATAAGCTTACTAAAATAGAGTCAGTAGCGCTTAAGGAGTTTATTTAGGAGAACTTACGTAAGGGATACATCAGACCATCATAGTTATTAGTAGAATATCCAGTACTATTTATCCTAAAGAAAAATGGAAAACTTAGGATGTATATAGACTATAGATAGTTAAACAGCATTACTAGGAAGGATAGGTATTCTTTACCCTTAATTAGCAAAATCTAAGATAGGATAGGCAACGCAAAGATCTTTATAAAAATAGATCTAAGGTGGGTATATCATCAGATTAGGATCAAGAAAGGCAATAAATAGAAGGCAGCCTTTAGGTTAAAGGAAGAACTATATAAACCATTAGTTATACAATTTAGGCTTATAAACGCACTAGCAACGTTCCAGAAGCAAATTAATAGTGTATTAGGAGAATACTTAGATAAATTTGTTATAGTATACCTTAATAATATTATTATCTACTTAGAGAGTAAGGAAGAATACGGAGAACACGTTAAATAGGTCTTAAAGAGACTATAAGAAGAATAGATACTAGTAGCAATTAAGAAATATAAGTTCTTTACTAGGAAGACCGATTTTGTTAAATTTATTATTAAACTAGGCCAACTTAGTATAAATCTAAAGAAGATCGAGGCTATAGTAAATTAGCAGAAACTAGAGAACGTTATATAGTTAAGATCGTTCCTAGGGTTTTGCAATTACTATAGGAGGTTTATAGCGCAATAGTTATAGGATATTAAGCCATTTACGCAGTTAATAAAGAAAGAAGAACTATGGGTATAGGGAAAGGAATAATAAAGACTATTTAAGAGAATTAAAAAGTTGTTTACCTAGGAGCTAGTTCTTAAAATCTATTAACCAGGTCTAGAGACGGTTATAGAAACAAATGCATTAGACTTTACACTAGGGGCATACTTTATATAGAAATATTAAGATGGATGGCACCCAGTAGCATACTATAGTCGAAAAATAACACTACTAGAGTTAAACTATAACATCTACAACAAAGAGTTGTTAGGTATAGTTACAGCACTTAAGGAATAGAGAGCATTCTTATAAAGCACAGAGAAACCATTTATAGTTAAGACGGACTATAAAAACCTTATAGGATTCCTAATAATAAAGGAACTCAACCAAAGACAGGTTAGATAGGCGGAAATACTTATAGAATACTATTTTGAAATTTAATATACCAAGGGTACAGACAATACACAAGTAGACGCTCTAAGTAGAAAGGCTAAACTATAAAGTAATAAAAAGCTATTAGGAGCTTTATTACAAAGGGATTAAGACGGATTAATTAGGTATAATTATCCAAAGATTATAGTAACCAAGGAAAGTCAGATCCACAAATTACTAGAGAGTAATTAGATATAGAAGATCTAAAAAGTATAGGTAGAGGATCTAGACTTAAAGCAATATAAAAATAGAGAAGTAATATATATACCTAAGTCTATCGCAGAAGAATTTATTAAGGAATTTTATAAGGGAATAATATAAGGACATAATAGAGCTATAGGCTTAGTATTAAGACTTTAAGAGGAGTACATTATTTAAGGAATCTAGGGACTAGCAAGATAAGTTATAAAGGAATATCTAAATTGCCAAAGAAACAAACCAACAAGGTATAAGCCGTATAGAGGGCTATAACCTATTAAGACACCAGGAAGACCATAGGAGGTTATATTATAGGACTTTATTATTAAGTTACCAAAGTTAAGAGATCCTATTATAGGACAAGATTATAACGCGATTTTAGTAATAGTAGATAAGCTAATAAAGTAGGGATACTTTATAGCATGCACTAAAGAGATATCAGCAGAAGATATCGCTAGAATCTATATAAAGGAAGTATTTATAAGATATAGAGCACCAAACAAAATCATATTAAATAGAGATCCAAGATTTATAGTAGCATTTTAGGAAGTATTTCTGGCAGAACAAGGGGTTTACGCAGTAACATCTATAGCGTATTATCCGCAGACGGACGGATAAACAGAAAGACTAAACTAAACACTAGAGTAGTATCTAAGGCATTATATTAATTACGCACAGAATAATTGGGTATTGTTATTACCAGTTATACAGTTTATATATAATACAATACTATAAAAAGGAATAGGGATATTACCATTTAAGGCGAATTACGGATATAAGCTAAGAATATCATTATCGCCATATTAAGCAAAAAAGACAAGTAGCACAGCTAAGTAAAGAATGGAGATATTAATAAATCTTTATATAGACCTTAAAGAAACAGCTAAACTAGTACAAGAATAAATAAAAAGGTACTATAATGCTAAGAGATCTAAGGGACCAGATCTTAAGGAGGGAGATAAAGTGTGGCTACTATATAAAAAATTTAAAAGTTAATAACCAAGTAAAAAATTAGACTATATTAGACTAGGACCTTTCAAAATTAAGTAAAGAATTTTATTAGTTATATATAAGTTAAACCTACTAGCCAAAATAAAAATCTACCCTATATAATATATTGCAATGCTAGAGCCAGCACACGGGAATATTAAGCTACCAGTCTACAAGGCAGACATATATAGAGGACAAAAGAAAGACAAATAGCAAGTTTTAAAGATTATCAGTTATAAGGATATAGATAACAAAACATAGTACAAAGTAAAGTAAATAGGCTATAGTAAGACTACCTAGGAACCACTAAGCAACCTAAGGAACGCTATAGGAAAGGTATAGGAGTATTAGAAGAAAGCAGGTTAGGTAACATTAATAAAGAAAAATCGCCAAAGAATAAATCACCTAAGGGGGACCCAAGAGGAGTAATTACTAAGCTACTTAGAGTTGTTTCCCTTATAGGAGAAAAGCTAATTCTTTTATTACCTAGCTTAGACAAACCCTGTTAAACCAGTTTCTATTCCTTGGAATAAACCTTCTTACAAACACATTTAAGACAAAGAAGACGGGTAGAGGCTAATAGACGGGCTTTAAGGGCACGCTGTTAAGTAGCTATAGCCTCCTACTCTGCTTCCTATAAACAACAAAGCTTATCTAAGGCGCTTAAGAGCTCACCATTAAGTTTTGTAGCAGTAGATTAAACACAAGACCCTATAACAAGTTACTTAAGGAACTTAAAGACTGTTAAAAGTTATAGGACGCGTATATTTAGCGTTAGAAATAGAGCAAATATCGCAGGACAATTAAACGTTTACTTTAGTACACTCCAAGCAAGATAAGGGTTGTTAAGACGAGGGACTTGCTATCGCAACACACACTAACCCCACTTTCGCACAACGAGAACATGGAGACGACATTATCTTACCAAGCAACAGTATGGCAGCCACGGTGCGAGCACAACATTACACTTGTAAAGAAGAAGAAGCTTTAGGTATAATAAGTAAAGATATTAACTAGACTAATTAAACGGATATTACACCTCTAGTAGACGACTTGGAGATATTAGGAATCTTTAAGGACAAAGATAAAAAGAAGGGAGATGGTGTTACGGACGCTTTAAGTACAATATTACGACTACTTAGAGAAGAGTCGCAGGAAGCTAGTTGGTTAATATAGACACGGTCCAGAATGGATCCAGTGGAGCCACATAACGAAGAATAGTAAGCAAGTCATATAGTGTTATACGCAGTATACGGAGTATACGCAGTGTACGCCACGTATAACACATATAACACGTACCTTACGTATAAGAGAGAATTTCTTAGGAGTATGGTTATGTATTTAAAGGACCTCAGTCCCTACCGTAGATAGTTCTCTCCTTGTAGTAAATCTTAGAATATAATTAGAGTTAATCTATTAGGCAACCACTCCACTAGTTGTTATTATGTTGTTAATTTGTTTATATCTACATACCCAGCCTAATAATAGAACCCACTGTAGTTCCTACTACAAGGTTCCGTTACATAGCGGATATCAGCAATATCCGTACTATTAACACGCGGATATTATACCTTCTTAGTAGGCGTTTTAGCTAGATTATTAGCAGAAGCTAATTTCGCGCGTTTTTTGCTCTAAGGTATAACTAGCTTTAGATTTAATAAACTTTCCTATATGCGTGTTAGCTGATAGAATAATAGTATACTATTAGCATATACCTTTCCGCATAACCTACCACCCACATAATATCTTAAGCACGCACCCCTAAAATAAGGCCTAGAGTTCTTCTTGTAAACGCAATATTTATAGCTATGCTTCTTGCATAGAGCGTATAGTGGATTGCGCAGCTTACTAAAACTACCCTTAATATTCTAAATATGTGTTAATATCCGCTAGCGACTTTCCTTTATATTCTTCCAAATGCCAGCTTTTAGAGTATACCATTTATTTATTAACAGTACTTGGATAAAAAGGCGCTTGTTTATACTAAGAGGACTATAGAGATTATAAGGGCTATGGAGATTATAAGAGTTACCGTTATTAAGATCTTTATTTTTATTGCTGTTTAAAGATTCGCCATCTAAAGAAACCTTATAAATAATGCTTGGGTCGCTATAAGAGGTAAATTAGTAGACAAGATATTAAAACAGCATAACTAACATATACGATTTAATAGCTATCTTAAGCTTCAGATTTATATTAACAACCTTTTTAGCCCACTTCTTAAGAAAAGAAGATAAACGAGCCTTATTAAACCTCTTTTTAAAAGCATTAAGCGGCGGTAGTAGAGAGGCGGATAGTAGAGTAGTGGATGGCAAAGTAACCTATAGTAAAGATGCAGGTAGCGGAAAGGCAGGCAGTAAAAAGGTAAGTAGATTTTTAGCAGATTTTGCTTTGTCCTTATTATTGTTGTCTACTAAACCCTATAAAGAGCGCTTTGGTATATATTTCCTAAAATCACATTAGCTATAGGCACAATTTAGTATAAAAAAGCTTACTCTTAAGGAATAGAGTCTAAAGGCTTAGTAAGAGCAGCCATAGCGTGCTTAACAGCATCAAACTCTTTATCGTTAACGTTGCGCATATTAAGCTCCTTAACTGCTGGGTTGCTGTTATTTGCATTAACATTGTTTATAGATCTAAATAGAGGCATTGTAGGTGTAGTATGCTAAGGGACAGTATATAAAATAACAATAATAAAGTTCGCGATACGGTACTATAAGGTAGAAGGTTAGTAAAGAAAGAAAAGGTGCGGAGGTTAATTAAAGGTAAATATCCATGCTATTAATTTTATTAAATTAGCTCACTAACAGATAATTACTACTATAGTAACTCACCTTAGTAATTATTAATGGTGCGGATATATAAATATCTTCATCTTAGCTTATATGGATATCCTTATCTTAGCTTATACGGATATCCTTATCTTAGTTTACGTGGATATTAATTAAATATAAGGTAGAGACTTAATTCCTATATATATAGTAACAAAGAGGTAAGAGCTACTATTTTATTACTCTAAACCCGTAATAGTAGTTAACTCACAGTAACAGCTAACCCGTAGCAACAGCTAACCTATATTTACTTAAATTCTATATCTAGCAACCCAGTGTTGCATATAAGTGCTATAATACTACGCCTTATAAACGCAAGCTTATCCTTTATCTTAGAGAATCTTTAAGCTTACTTAACCAGTAATCTATAGCCTAAACATCTTTTGCTATCTTAGTCACCTATTTACAAACTATATTAACGCGTATGGAAATAGCAATTGCTAAATATAACCTAACATTTTCTATGCTAGTAGGAGCAGCAGTAGTACTAGAAGCAGTACTAGGCGTGCTAGGAATTAGCAGAAGAGTAGTAGGAGCAGCGGTAGAATAGGTGCCTCTATAGCTGCGTATATTACTACAAGTGAGAGTCTTAGGGGGAGGGGAGGTTTCTAAAAGGGGGATAGTGCGGGTATAAAGCTATGCGGATATTAGCAATATCCGTATTATTAAGATGCGGATATTATACCTTCTTAGTAGGCGTTCCAGCTAGACTACTAGTAGAAGCTAATTGCGTATAGTATTTTTTGCGCTAAGGTGTAACTAGCTCTAGTCTTAGCAAACTATCCTATATATGTGTTAGCTAATAGAATAATAGTATACTATTAGTATATACCTTTTCGCATAACCTGCCACTTAAGTAATATCTTAAGCACGCACCTCTAAAATGTGGCCTAGAGTTCTGCTTGTAAACACGATATTTATAGCTATACTTCTCGAATAGAGCGTATAGCGGATTGCGCAGCTTACTAAAGCTACCCTTAATATTCTAGACGTGTATTAATATCCACTAGCGACTTTCCTTTATATTCTCCTAAACGCCAGCTTTTAGGGTATACCATTTATTTACTAACGGCACTTAAATAGGAAGGCGCTTGTTTATATTAATATCCGATATTATAGCTTAGGCCGTCTACGTACTGCGGAGCTTATAAGGGCTATGGAGATTGTAAGAGGATGGAGGAGGGCTTTTAGGAGAGTTAGCGTTATTAAGATTACTATAAGAGGTAAATTAATAGATAAGACATTAAAAGAATATAGTTAATATATACGATTTAAAGGCTATCTTATACTAAACATTTTGCGCAGCAATTCTATTAGCCTGCCTCTTAAGAGAAGCAGAAGTATAATAAGGATTAAACTTTTTAAAAGTAGCAGGCGATAAAGAAATAAGCGGCTTAAACGTAGGCGGCAAAGAGGTAAGTGGTAAAGAAGTAGGTGGCAAAGAGATAGATAGTAAAGAGGTAAGCGGATTTCTAGCTAATTTCGCAATAACCTTATTATAGTGCTCTGCTAGATTTAATAAAGAGTGCTTTAGTATATATTTCCTAAAATTATATTAGCTATAGGCATAATTTAGTATTAGAAAGCTTACTCTCTAGGCAGAGATTCTAAAGGATTAATAAAAGAAAGAGCGTCCTTAGAAGCGTCCTTAATTATTTCATTATTAATGTCGTGTATGTTAAGTTCCTTAACTAAATAGCTGTTAGACGTATTTAGAGGTATAAAAAAGGCATTATAGATAGTAGTATGCTAATTAAGGGTAGATAAAACAATAATAATAAAGTTTGTAGTGTGTTATTATAAGGTAAAAGGTTAGTGAAAGAAAAGGTACGGAGGTTAATTAAAGGTAAATATCCACGCTGTAGATTTTATCGAATTAGCTTACTAACAAATAATCGCTGTTATAGTAACTTACCTTAGTAAATATTACCTTATATACGCTTATTTGTAACACGCAAATCCTTTATAGTTAAGTTACTACTAATTAAAGTAAGTGGGCGCCGTTTAGTTGACTTACGAAGTAACATTAATATAGAATTACTGCTTGGCTAAGGTGCTGGAGAAGGGTTATAAGCGGATATTAGGTTTACTTAGTAAGCGGATTTCTCACTTTTAAAGTACATAGACATATTTTTTCGTTTTCTTTTACTATGAGGCGGATCTAATATTAGCTGCATCACATCTAAACCTAAGGGTAGAGATCGAGCGCTAGGCTACAGGTTCTAAGCTGCGCTTAGTTTAGAGAGCGGAGATTAAACATTAGGCTATAAATTCTAAGCCGCACCCAATTTAGAAGGCGGGGATTAAGCATTAGTATGCAAATTCTATACTGCGCCTAGTTTAGAGGGCAGAGATTAAGTATTAATAAGGCCACGTTAATTTGCAATAACCGTATACAGAGATTGCTGCGGAGATTAAACACTACGCTGTAGACTAGCGCTACCTATATTTAAGCTAATAATACTATTAGAATTCTGCTATAGAGCTTAAAGGCTACACCATGGACTAATACCTAGGTTATTCCAAGATATAAACTAAGGTAGTGGAAAATTGTAAGGATAGTATAGGGCTATATTAAAAAGCTATTAAGAATAATAGAGGCGCTATAGGGAGTTATTAGGATGCCGAAGGTTAAGTTAAGGGTACTACGGATATATACTAGATAATTTTTAAGCGGGCAGCTGTATATCCAGAGTATATAGGTATTAAATATCCAGCTATTAAGATAACTATAATAGAGTGGCATGCGTAGTTTAGGACCAGTTCGCCTATAAGTCTTAGGTTAGTACAAGCTGAGATATTTAAGACTTGGTTATATCCGTTTGCAAGCTAGATGCTAATAATAGCTATAAGGGCGGTAATACTTTGGTTTACAACGGTTAATTAAGGCCAGCACTCCTTATAGTTAATGCACTAACAGGTCCCTATTAACCCACTAATAGTAAAGGCGTCTGTAATGAGCTTCTAGATACAGTAATATATCTACTAGATTGCGACATAACCTATAAGACACTAGTACTAAAGTATTACGTTTCTTCCTTATAAATAAAGTAGATAAGCGCATCCACTTTACCTCCTAGCAAGCTATAATCCTATTTAGGTAATATCTGCTTAAGGCCCTTATAAGTTAGCGGAGGTTGGATATAGAGCATGTGGATTTAGTTATTAGATATAATATAACTGGAAATTGGACTCCAAACTATATCCTGGTATATTATATTAAGCTATCCTTTAATCCACTTCTTAACACTTATAAATAGATCCTTTAAGTACTTACTCTTCGCAATATTCCTAGTATGTAGTGCAATAATATTATACTCCTTATAAGCCTGTAACAAATTATCGCAATTAAAGTAATAGCATAGACCCCTAGATAACGGACTTGTCTCCTTATATAGCTTAAGCAGAATATTGCGTAGATACCCAGTAGCTTTATTTATAAGCTCATATAATATATCTAAAAGTACCGCCCGTTTCTCTATATTAGTCTTCACCCTCTTCTGTTTTTCTATATACTTAATCGGCAGGGCTAATAATATTATATTCTTATTAAGTATTTAATCCTCCTCCTCTTGAGTAGATACCTGCGAGATAATATTACTAATAATTATAATAAATAAAGCTAGATTGCTAGCGAAATCTACTACCCTATCCTCCTATATTGCCATCCTAGTAGTAATAAAGTTATGGCTGAGTTAGGTAGATAGAGGGGCTGTAGGTTTTTAAGACTTTTACTTTAACGGTATAATAACTGCAAAAACGCCCTTATACTAGTCTTTAATAAGGATAATTATATATCTGGTAACACTATTATGTTAGGCGGCCCGTCTGAATTGCTATAATATTATATTTAGGCTTTTGTTGAGATAATAACCATATATAATAGAATAGATAATATTTAGAATATCTGCACTATAGGCTAAGGCGTTTAATACAATAAGAATATAGGTAGATAAGTCTTCTATATAGAAATTTTAATACTCCCTGCTCTTATTATATTTGGATAATGTCGCATAATAACTCTCTACTGCTATTTTAGCCTACTTAATAGTATAGCCCTTAGTTATAAGCCACGAATGAATAGTATTTATATACCTACGGATATGGTTTTTAGCATAAAGAAAGATTATCATCTTAGGAATTAATTTAGGACTTGGAACCTTTTGCCCTTTTAGCTATATAATACCTCCTACTAGATTTTAGATCCGCCCGACTAATTAATAAATAGAGGTAGCGGATATTTAACTGGAAGATATGGATATCCTACTAGGCGCTACAGGCGTTTGGCTAGATAATGCGGATATATAATCCTCCTCTACTACTACCTCCTTAAATGCCTCTTTAATAACAAAGAATAGCGCCTTATAATTATTCTTATCCCTCCTCTTAATATATCCCCTAATAATAGATAGGTCAGGCCGATTAATATCCATTTATTTAAGATCTGTTATACTCTATTAAAACCCCACTAGCTTTATTACCTTTATATATATCTCCTTATTAAGTATTGCAGTATATGTAAACTACAGCACTGTTAGACTAAGTAGTAATTACACCTTAAAGAGCTATATATAATGGGGCTAAAAGCTCCTACCCTAGTTAGCAACTAAATAACACTTATTAATTATAACTAAGGAAATATGCGAGCAAAAAGCGGGCTAAGTAAGAATATGGTGGAACTGTTTACTTAACAGCAACTCTGGTGATACTAGAATATGCGTAAACTAACCTGCCTTAATATATTTTAGGATATCTATATACGCTTTAATTACCTCCATATATATAAATACAGGATTTACTCCTGGAATAGCCTATATCTTTAACAGCTGCTCCTCTCTAATTGCGTTTAGAGGCAACATAATAATAATAACAGAAGCTTAAATCAGTAATAGAATCGCCTGCATTATTATACTCTTACCCTATAATGTTTTCGCCGCTAGGAACAAGTCCCTCTACCTATATATTACCTGTCTTAACACCTTAATTTAACTAGGTTGTCCGCTGTACGGATATAGAAGCTTAATAGCTCTATCTATTGCGCTTAACTGTTCGTCTTTGCTTGCCTCCTGTAAGGCCAGAAGCTTATCTTGTACGTCCCATAACCGCCTCTTTGCTAGGGACGTAAGATCCTCCCGTATACAATTATCTAGCTCCCACGAGCTCTACAAGGCCTGCTGGCGTTCCCGTTTAACCATAGGCTTCTAACCCCAACGTCTAGTGGGTTTCTTTAGAGCCATAGTAGGTTTTTTATACGGATATAACGCCTAGTAGTAGTAGAGGCACTCCGGGCCAAGGGAGGATATTTTTAAGGAAGGATCTAACTATAGCACCTACTAGGTGTTGCAATGGCTTTAAGTAGTAGATATCTACATATCTACATAGTTTTATTAATATTAGCAGACTATTTAATAAGATACAATATAAGCTTAGGTTTTTAATAACGCGTTTTTTAACTTTAACAAAATTGATATTAGGACCGAGCAATAGTCGTATTATGAAATTTATACCATTTAGAAGCCCTAAGTCTTAAAAATAATATATAAACCTTTGGTAATAATAACGCGTTATATAAATAAATAAATTAGATATCCGCAATCTCCGTTTTATGGATTTTGTTTAGGATTTTAAGAAAACTTACTAAACGCCCTCAGACGTGATTTCGCAATTCGGAAGACGGCGTAGGTTATTCCGACACTAGCTAAAAAATCACGTCTGAGCTCGCTGAGGTAAATATCACCTCCTTACGCCCTCGACCCTTATGATCGATCGCGCAACGTCTTGTAGACTCCTTGAATACATACATCTTGTAGCCACTGCACCTGTCCCATGACATTACGTTGCGCCTTTTTACTACCAACGCTTAGCCTATAAACTAATTCTATATCTCTGTAATACTGCAGGCGCTGCCAGAAGCAGCGTGTCTATAAATTACCTTACTTTATACTTTTAATGAACCCATAATAGTAAGACAATATTCCTTACTAGCTACTATATCAAACCTAAAGAATAATCCAATACCTATACTTAACCTATAACGCCAATCAATACCAGGAGAATTTGATTTATTAGCCCTAGCCCTAACCCCTAAGGAGGTAGACCTAATAATGGTTTATCTTTTATTAACTATACAACTACGGATAAGCAAGCGGAAGGGATACTACCTATTAAAATCAAAATATAAGATGCCAATACGTTTATAAAAATGGTAGTACAAGAACCTAATAAATACTACCACCTTTTATAGAACTACTACCTAAGGCTTACATGAGCTAAGATGCGTACTGCCTAAAATTGTAATATTATCTAAGACCTATAAGCTTATAAAGCGCCTGCTAATAACACTCGTTAAGAAACTAAAGACAACCTCTATATATCTAAATACAACATCCAAAACTTAAAGAAGGCTAAGATTGTACTTATTACTACAGTTACTAAAAAAGAAGGCATAATTAAGTACCTATAATCTTAGCTTAATAAGCATATTCGTAATAACGCTAGACACCTCTCTATTGTATATAATACCACCTAAGTCTCTACGCCCCTAGTAACCTTACCCACTTAATACTTAATAGAGGATTAGCGCTAAGCAGCTCTACCTAACAGGAACCCCTACTAAAATAGTAATAATAAAAGCCACAACGATTAAACCTAAGCTGCTACTATAGGGTCTAATATATGTTACCCTAATCCCCTAATCTTTTAAGGGGACCGCAAGGAATACAGCCACTAGAAGATATAAATCCGCAAGAAACTAACTTAGATCGCCTACCTTTTTCCTACGGAAGATACTAAGATTGGCTATATTATTAGGTAAATAAAGGGTGCACTATTTAACTAACTCTTCGCCTAATGGGAGACTAATAGCCCCTAAAAGTGGCAGTCCTACTAAGAAGTCCTTAACAATCTTAACCTAATATACTATAACCATAACTTACTGGCCACCAACTAAGCTAAACTATATGCCCTAAACATGAGCCCCACCAAATTATTTAATAAGTTCTATATTAAATTCTAGGAATATACTGGAGCTCTTGCCCAAGATAATACTAAAGACTAAAAAGATCTCCTTAAAAAAGTTACTTATTGCCTTAGTTACGCAGCCGCCAGCCACAACGATAATAATATTTATAATATAGTAGCAGCCCTATAAAAGATTAAACAACAACTAAATTAGATTACTACTATTAACCCTTACCTAAAGACCTCCCTATAGAAGCCCTCTAGAACTACTAAACCTATATATACTAAGCTACTAACGCCTACTACCTTAAATACCACTAGAGCCCATATTAACCTCTCTATTTAAACTTTCCATAAAAACTCCTAGATAGAAAGCGTAAGCTACTTTAGAAACTAGGACGCTACTATAGATGCCGTTAAAAAGGCTATTATCGCGATAACCTAAACTGCCTAATAGCCAGGTTTAGTAGCTACCGCCTAATACCTAACCTAGTACCCTAAACACCAAATATGTTACTATATGCCACTACTGTATAAGATAAAGACGCAGTAATAGCGGTAGAGTTGGATATGGAAACGGAAAACACTAAGTCCTAGCCCTAAGTCGCAGGTTAGGACGCCCTAATAATAAGGGGATCTATATATCGGCCTGCTTAATAGATAACTTAGTAAAGATAAATAGACGGAAATAAATAGTTTTGCCTATAGTAGGAATTACTGCCAAAAAACAATATAAAAGCCGTTCTATAATTAATTATAGAGCTACTAATAAATTTATAGATATCTAATTTGTGCGTACTTATAACCTACCTACTTTACCCCTTACCAAAGCCCGCGCCCTATAACTTGCTAATAGTAGTTATACTACACAGAAGATTACCTATATAGTATAACTCTACTTAGATATAAACGGACACCAGGAAGAGCTCGGGCCTATATTATACCACTTACTAACTACCCTATTATCCTTAAAATAAACTAGCTTAAACAATACAACCCCACCATTAACTAGAAAAAGAGAGAAGTAACCTTTAACTCTAAATACTACAGAGAGACTTGCCTAGGGTATAGCCTAGCCACCTCTATCTACTCCCTAGGATATTAACCTAAGGAACTCCTTATTACCCCACCTATAACTAACTGCTACTATATAAGTGCCGTGGCCTTCTACTATATAGCATATAGAAAAGGCTGGACCGTTGCCATAGCCTCCTAATTATAACTATATAAGCTTAATAAAGAATAGGACTACGTTATCTATAGTAACAGAATAAATATAGTTAACCTTCTAAAAAATAATGCCCCTATAGAACTCTATGGACTTTCACCTTTAGACTTTAAGAAGTTTATAAAGCTTAAAAAAGGACTTACTAATAAGGAACTCCGCAAGCCCCTCCCTAAGAGGTACTATAACTTTATTAACATGTGCTTATAAAAGAGCGTAGATATACTCCCCCTATATTAACCTAATGACTATGCCATTAATATTAAATAAGGAAAAACGCTACCCTATAAAAGACCCTACCTAATATTAAAAGATAAACTTCTAGTTATTAAAAAGTATATTAATAAGCACCTTAACAAAGGGTTTATTTATCCCAGTATATCCTTAGCAGCCACCCCTATCCTCCTTACTAAGAAGCTAGGAGAAGGTATCTAATTCTATATTAACTATAGAGGACTTAACGCTATTATAATTAAGAACTAATACCCTGTACTACTTATATGTAAAACTCTTAAGCGGCTTAACTAAGCCAAAATCTATACTAAACTTAATATTATTGCCGCCTTTAGCCGCCTCTAAATATAGAAAGGTAACAAACGGAAAACCGCATTTATATTGCGCTTTAGCCAATTTAAATATACCATTATACCCTTTTGTCACGGAGTGAGTATAAGCGACGATAATATATAGCAAAGTAGATATTATTAAGCTACGTACATAAACTGTGTAATGAAGTCAAGACGTTGCGTAAGGAGAGAAGGTAAGGAAACGGGAAGAAAGGGTATATATTGTTAGTTTGGTTGCTTGGTCAACACGTACATAAAGTAGAATAGGATTCGAGGAGCGGTCCTGGCAGAACTTGGCAGAATTCAGTAGACTTTAGTAGAATATGGCAGAATGCGGCAGATTGCCGTTAGATTGCTATAAATTGCTAGCAAATTACCATTAGGTTGCCATCTCGCGGTCAGTCTCTTCTTGTTGCGTTAGTGGAAACAGGTAGATGTATATAAGGTATTACGGAGGTGTCCCGTAACAGTACCCCCCCTTTAAACTTAAGCTTCTATAAGATGGGGCTGTGTTAGTTCTGGGTAGAGTTTATAAAAGTCTTTTACGGCTTGTGTAAGTCTTATAGAGTTAATGGGTTCCTATATAGGCTTATAAAAGCCTCTCCATTTCATAAGGTATATATATTAGCGTTTTCGTTTATTGTACTTAATATCAATAACTCTTTCAATAAGGTACTTATCTTTACTATCTACTTTAACTAGTAGGGGAGGGTCCTAAATCTGTCTAGGCAGAGCGTCTAATACAGGGGCAGCAGGGTAGAGGACTGACGTGTAGAATATAGGGTGGATTTTAACCGTATTAGGGAGCTTTAGTTAGTAGGTATAAGGAGAGACAACTCTCTTAACCTTATAAGGGCCAGCGTTCTTCCAATTAAGTTTCTTAGTAGGTTATTTTGTATTTAAATTTCTTATATCTAGTCAGACAAAGTTACTAATTTAGTAGGCTGGTGCTAGGGTTCGGTTTTTATTTACTGCGGCTTTATAAACAGATTAGGCCTATATTATTTTATTAGTAAGGAACTCTTATAGTTCTTTTATCTTCTTTACAAATTTATTTGCTTCTATAACCTATAAGGCATAATAAGCGGGGCAAGGGACATTACTGAAGGGTTTAAAACCCATTTGTGGGTGCTAGCTATAGTTAGCTAAAAATAGGGAGACCTTTATAGTTTTTAAGACGGAGTTGTTTATAGTAAACTTAATAAATGTAAGCCAGTCTATCTAGTTGTCCTATAAATATGACGTATATATCTAAATATACTATTCCATTATAGCATTTACACATTCCATTTAACTATCCATTTCTAGGTAGTATGCCATAGATAATAGTGCTTTAATATAGAGTTGGGTAGTTAGTTCTTTTTAAAATATAGAGATAAACTATCTACCTCTATTGGAGACGATTATTTTAGGAAGTTTATGGAGTTTCTATATATAATCTAGGAACAATTGGGCAATAGTAGGTGCTAATATATTAGGGTAGGCAATTAAGTGTTTTATCTTAGATAGTTGGTCTATAACTACTATAATATTTATATACTCTTTACTTGCAGGGAGCTCAATAATAAAGTTAATTAAAATATCCTTCTATCTTTGGTCCGGAACAAGTAGTGGCTTTAAAAAGCCGTTATACGTCTTATATAAGGCTTTAGCTTATTAATAAGTATAGTAGCTAGAGACGTACCTTCTTATTATATTATATATATTTGGCTAATAGTACTCTTATTAAAGGAGTTCTATGGTTTTTTCTCAGCCTAAGTGGCCGGCTACTAGTAAATTATATGCATATTTAAGGAGCTTAAGCTTAAGTTCGTTATGGTTAGGTATAACTAGACGGTTTTAGTAGTATAAACGGTCTCTATAAGCTTTATATTTACTTAGGGAAATCCTTTTAAAGCGTCTAACGCTGTTTTAAATTAGCTTAAGCGTTTCTTAGATAAACTTATTATTTAGGTATTTATTAACTATTATCTGTTTAATTAATTAATTAGTTATTTTAAGAACGTGTATTATAACATCTTTAACAGGAGGGTTAAATAGCTTAGGGCAAAGTAGGATTTAATTGCGGTAGGCATATACTTCTTCCTATACTAGTATATCTTATAAACATCGGGTTAGGGCATTAGGTTTTTAACCTTAAACGCCTAGGCGGTATATAATTAAGAATTAGAAACAAGACAGATATTCTAACTAACGGGCTTAATAATGACTTAGCTATTTTATAGTTGTAAAGTACTATAGATTCTTATAGTCACTAAGGACCTTAATTAGAAATCCAGCGCCTTCTAGTTTAGGTCGCCATTATTTAAAACACCTAATAATAGCTAATAATTCCTTATTATAGATCTTGTAGTTATATTTAGCTAGGCTTAGTTATTTTAAGAAGTATGCTATAAGGTATAGTACTCCTTTCTTATTATACTGAGATAGAATGCCTTTAGTAACGTAGTTAGATAAATCAGCTTCTATAATACTCTTTTAGTTTAGGTTAAAGTGTTAAAGTATAGATGCGGTAGTAAATATAACTTTTAAATAGGTAAAGACCTTCTTACATTCCATATCAAAGATAAAGGCTTTATTCTTTTGGGTTAGAGCTATAAGGGGTAAGACTAGGGCGGAGAAGTTATTAATAAACCGTTAGTAGAAGTTAGCAAATCCTATAAAGGCTCTTACGTCCTTAACGTTCTTAGGTTCTTGCCAGTTTATAATTACTTTAATCTTCTTTAGGTCTATTTATATGCTATCTATAAAAATAATAAGTCTAAGGTATAGAACTTCCGTTTTATAGAACTTACATTTATCTATATCTAATTATAGGCTAGCTCCACATAGGGCTTTTAGGATAAGGTTAATGTGTTTCTTATATTTAGTTAGGTTATTACTATATACCAGGATATTATTAATATAAGCAGTATAGAAAACGTCCAGATAAGGTTATAGGGTGTTATTTACAAAGTATTAGAATAAACTTAAGGCATTTATGAGGCTAAATGGTATTACTAAGTATTTAAATAGTCTATATCTAGTACGGAATGTAGTAAGCTATTTATCTCCTTTTGCAATACGGAGGCGGTTAAATATATAGATAAGGTTAAGTTTTGTATAGTAGCGAGCCTTACTTAATTAGTTTAGTGTCTCTTAAATTAATAGGAGCGGGTACCAATTCTTAATAGTAATAGCGTTAAGAGCTTAGTAGTTTACATAGAAGCGTAGACCGCCGCTAGGTTTCTTAACAAAGATTATAGGTACAGCTATAGGCGAAGAGCTTGCTCTAATAAACCCTTTACTCAGGTGCTCGTCTAAGTACTTTTATAGTACTTTAAGTTCGTTCTAGAACATTCCATATAGGGGTCTAAATCCTAGCTGTTTTCCTTCTTTAAGTATAATCTTATAGTTATATAGTCGGTGTTCTACTAACTTATCAGCTTCCTTTTATAAGAATACCTCCAGATACTTATAGTGGCATACTAGTACTTTTATAGCAGGGTTAGTATGCTTCTTTAGTGCTAGGGCCTTTTTAATATTGGCCATTATAATGGTAAAGATTATATATTTAGGTTTCCTGGCGAGTTATACTAATAGGGTAGCTCTAATTATATAGATGTCTAAGGTATTAAGTAAGCTTAGGTCATCCTTAGTTTCTTATATAGTTTTAGGTTTAGTATTGTGGAAGGGTACGGTGTCTCTTAGATAGGAAGTCAGAATGCTGTCAGTCAGTCAGTCTGTCTGTCTGTCTGTCGGTCGGTCGGTCATAATCAGTCAAAAGTAATCAGTAAAGCAGTCTGTAAGAAAGGAAAGAAAAGAATGTATTCCGGTAGGTTCGTGATGATCAAGAAGGAGGGAAGCCGAAGGCTCCATAAATACAGGAAAATGCCAAGACAGTAG